>Ga0080064_1000125_pt1 | contig 230642 bp, 205 predicted proteins | sample Subgrocontami54m_FD_69260 | JGI IMG/M metagenome (GOLD analysis project Ga0080064, IMG submission 69260) | Subsurface groundwater microbial communities from S. Glens Falls, New York, USA - GMW46 contaminated, 5.4 m (SPADES assembly) (version 2) ...
AACGTCTCGCCCTCCCTCAGAATCTCCACGATCTGCTCCGTCGTCTTTCGCTTCTTCATCCGACCCCTCCTTTCAGGCCCAGAGTATCAAACCTCTGGACCAGATTGAGGGGGCAAGGTCAAAGCCGCCTGAAGCCTACAGAGGGCGAGAGCAGACCTACCTCAAGCACTTCTTTTTGGAGAACTACCTTGAGAAGGTCGCCTTCAAGGTGGGGTCCTTTGCTCCAGACTTCGTCTACGTTGATGGCTTTTCGGGGCCCTGGAAATCCGAGGATGAAACCGGCGAAGACACGTCCTTCATGATCGCCATCCAGAAGCTGCGGCGTGTGCGGGAAGGCTTGGCTGCGATCAAGAAGCACCCCCGTATCCGTTGCATCTTCATTGAGAAGGATCCAGAGGCATTTGCTGCACTTGCCAAGGCCGTAGAGCAGGTGAAGGATATGGAGGTAGTGTTGCTCCCGGGGGAGTTCGAGGCACGCATCCCGGACATTTTGCGGGCGATTGGTAAGTCCTTCTCTCTAGTCTTCATCGACCCGACGGGCTGGACCGGATTCGGTCTCAAGCAGATCACGCCTCTGATCCAGCATCAGCCCGGGGAAGTTATCATCAACTTCATGTTTGACCACATCAATCGGTTCCTCGATGGAGATCGGGCGGATTTGGCCACGGCGTTCACGGCGCTCTTCGGGGGCGCCGGTTGGGTGGGGTTGGCAGAGCGGGAGAACCGGGAGGCCGCCATCCTAGAGTTCTACATGGCCCAGATGCGGCTGTTCGGAAGCTTCTCCTACGTGACCTCCACTCGTATTCTGAAGCCCCTGTCGGATCGGACGTACTTTCATCTCGTGTACGGGACTCGGCATCCGGACGGGATCATTGTGTTCCGGGGAGTCGAGAAAAGCATGATCGCTCAGCAGGAGCGCCTTCGCCCGGAAGCTCAGCAAGTGGACAGGGTTACGCGGACCAGACAGCCAGAGTTGTTCGGCGGTGTCGAAATGGGAGCGCCTTCGCCATTCGAGAAAGACCGGGCGTTAGCTCTGAAGGCGGCGAGGGCTGGGCTGGATGCCATGATCGATGCTGACCCTCGGCTTCCGTATAAGCAGATCCTGGTACGCCTGCTACTGGCTCCCTTGGTTTGGGAGTCAGATATCAAAGGGATGATCAAGGAGATGAGGGAGAAGGGAGCATTGAAGATCACGGGCCTAGAAGGCAGGGCATGGGTTCCCAAGCCAGATAGCTACCTCATAAGGCATCCATGACGGTTGATGACGCTCTTCTCGCGGTCGCGGAATCTACCGCCACGTCCTTTTAGAGCGTCCCCGAGGGTTTCTCTTTGTACCCCTTTCGGAGCTTCTCCTGGATCAGGCTTTCGGTGCTCCGACCCGCAGCGTCGGGATCGGGGAAGGACTTCGTCATCACCTGTCCGGCGCTGCCGATCCGACCGAACCGCACCACCTGGTCCTTGCCGGTCAGGGCGACCTCCCAGAACTTCGAGGAACCCTTCTCGGTGCACTCGAAATAGCGTTTCGGGATGGTGGCCACGATAGGAGGCGGGGTGACGGGCTCGGGCGGAAGGGGAGGGAGCTCGGGCTCCGGTTCAGTCTCGATCTCCTCCTCGCCGTCCAAGGCACGCTCAAGGCGCTCCAAGACCCAGTCCCGGTCCTGGTACCAGTCCTTTGCCGTGATCATCACGACACGCCAGCCGAACGTCTTCAGGAGGCCCGGGCGGAGTACATCACGCCCCAGCGCATCGGTCTGGGCGTAATAGGGATCGGAGTCGACGAGCACGGCGAGCTTGTACTCGCGGTCCCCCGGGCACCTCACAGCCAGGTCGCACCGGAAGTCAGATTGCCCGACGGCGGTGTCGACCTCATAGCCCTGGGCGCGCAATGCGACCGTCATCTCGCGCGCCGCCGGGGAGATCCTCGTCTCCTTGCGGGAGTCGTCCCGCTTCGCCGAGAGTTCCGCCAAGATGCGTCGTGCCGCGGCGAGGTCCCCCGAGGACATCGCCATCGAGAAGCCGAGGTAGCTCTTCAAGCAGTGCGCCCCGTCGTTGTAGTCGTTCGTGATCTGCTCGGGCCGGATGGAGCTTGCGACGACCATGTGCCGCTTCGCACGCGAGAAGGCAACGTTCAGACGCTTCTCTCCGCCGCTCTGATTGATGGGCCCGAAGTTCATCAGCATCCGTCCGTCGGGTCCGGGGCCGTAGCAGACGCTGAGCAGGATGATGTCCCGCTCGTCGCCCTGGATGTTCTCCAGGTTCTTCACGAGAAGCCCTACAAATTGGCCATCCTCCTCGCGGGCATACTCGGTGTCCAACAGGCTGCGGAATTCGGGATCTTGGACGGCAAGGCGCTCCAACGCGGCCTCGATCTCGCCCTGCTGGGCTTCGGAGAAGGCGACGATCCCCAGGCTCAGTTTCTGATCTCGCTTCAGGATGGCCCGGACAATGGCCGCGAGGTGATCGGCCTCGCCCTTGTTACGGCGGTCGAGGTAGGTGGATCCCGGCAGGTGATGGAAGGACACTCCCCGGTCGAGGATCCCGGCGGTTAGCTTCTCGATGTCCGCAGCCCCTGTCGTAGCGGCCTCGGGAGGCTCCTGCCTCGGGGGACGGGCATCAGGCACGGTCAGGAGCCGGCCCTGATAGAAGGCGGCATTCGAGAAGCTGATGAGAGCCTCGGAACGGCTCCTGTAGTGCCAGCCGAGCATGGTCGAATCCAGGTTGCGGGCCGCATGGCTCAGGAGGCTCCCCCGGTCCAGGTCATACTCGGCCCGGCGGTCGCCCTCCTCGATCGCCAGCGTCTCCCCTTCGTCGCGCTTAACCGAGAAGAAGTCGGTCGGCGGCAACTGCATCTGGTCGCCGACGACAATCACCTGGGGGGCTCGGAACAGTGTCGGGACAGCGGCCTCGAGGGTGATCTGGCTGGCTTCGTCGAAGATGACTACGTCGAAACAGGCTTCGAGCGGGAGCGTGTCCGCGACGCTCAAGGGGCTCATCAGCCAGACGGGCTTCAGGTCGCGGATGACGTCGCCCGACGGTCCGCCCGCAAGGTCCCGGATCGACTTGAAGCGCATCGACTTGCCGAACTCGTGCTCCAGGTCGCGCCGTCCGGTGTTGTAGCGCTTCTTGAACTCCTGCTGCTCGGAGGTGAGTTGGGAGGGGGCCTTTTGGGAGAGGGCCACATGCTCGTAGAACCGCATGCGGACGCGGTCGGCGATGCAGTCAGCGTTTGCCGTCATCCAGTCCCGGTGGTAGCGGTCCAGGCGGCGCACGTGCCCTTCGCGGTCCCGCCCGGAAAAGCGGGAAAGGGGGAGGTCGCTTCGGTAGGTCTGATCGAGGGTGTGATCCGCCATGGCGGCTTCCAGCGTCAGCGGTGCGAACGGCACCCGACGGAGGGTCCCGGCTAGGTGGTCAGGCAGGCCTTTCAAGGCTCCCAGGACGGGGAGGAATCCCGGCAACCGATCGAGGGCCTTCTCGATCCGCCCGAGGGCTTCCCGGATGTGTGCGAACGGCTGGTCCGGCTCCTCGAACAGGGCTGCAGCCTCCGCAGCAAGAGGATCCAGGTGCTGCCGGGCCTCGGCAAGCGGCCCCACCCTGGCTTCCTGCCCGGCCGCTGCGGCAAGGGAGGCGTGGAATGCCTTCAAGGGGGGCGGCAAGGAAGCCACCTGCTCGCGAAGCCTAGTCACGGTCGCCGCGAAGTCCTGGAAGGAACCCTGGAGCGCGTAAACTTTGGAGGCTTCGGCGTCGGCCTCCTGGCTCTCGGCCTGAAGGCGCTGTTCCTCTGTCAGGTTCTGGAGGAGGCGCGTCCACGTCGGCTTTACGACCGTTGCCGAGAAGTCGAACCTGGCATGGAGGATCCTGCGGAGGCGCCAATAGCCTGGCTTGAGGCAGGACAGGAGCCCTTCCATGGCCTTGGCCTGTTCCAGCGCCGCCCGGGCATCGTCGGAAGAGAGTCGGTCCTTCCAGGGCTTGTTCGGTTCCCGCAGCTTTTCGAGGGCCAGGGAATGTCGTCGCTTGGCCTCGGCACGTGCGTCGAACTCCCGCGAAGCGGGACTTTCGGGATCCAGAAGGCTCACCATCCCGCGCTTAGCGAGGCCCCGGACGGAAGCGGCGTATGCCGTCAGACCCAGGACCGGCTTCAGGGAGCCCCAGGAATCCGGTGGGAGGCCTGCTGTGCGGACGGCGCCCTCGATACGATCCAGCAGGGTCCGGATGCGGGCCACTTTCGTGTGTACGGCCTCCAGGGGGCGCTCAGCATCCGCAAGGGCCGTTCTCAGGGGTTGGAGAGGATGGGCCGCCAGGACAGGCCCGGCATTGGCATCCTTGAGCGCATCGATCAGATGCCCGATCCGCTCCCGGTTCTCCGTCCAGAACCGGTAGGCCGGCATGCGCTCCTTCTCCACGGGGGAGAGGCCGGGGATCGTCTCCCGGAGATCGACGAGGCGTTCCAGGAGGTGGCGCAAGGGGAGGCCGGAGTTCTCCTGGGTCTCCTGCATGCGGCGGTGGAAGTGGTCAAGCGGTCCGATCTCGCGCCGGAGAGCCTCCAGATATCGGCGGCGAATGATCTCGCCGTCCTTCCGCTCCGCCTCCGGCATCTTCAGGGCCTTCTCGTAGCAGGCTTTCATGTCCATGACGAAGGCCTTCTTGTCCTCCTGGGAGTCATGGATGAGGCAGCACATCTCGTTCAGCCCGCTCTGCCGGAGACGGTGGTAGACGACGTCGATGGCTGCCCGCTTCTCGCAGACAAAGAGGACACGGAGCCCGCGCGCGAGGTAGTCCGCGATGAGGTTTGTGATGGTCTGGGACTTCCCGGTGCCAGGAGGGCCCTGGATGATGTAGCTCTGCCCGGTTCGGGCCCGGGCGATCGCGGAGGCCTGGGTCGGGTCGGAAGGGACGACGGGGAAGCGCTCCTCAAGCGGCAGGGGGGCGAGTTCGGAAGGGGCCGGCCTCGGTTCCAGTGAGAAGACCGAGTCGAAGGGGGCATTGGGGTGGTCGCCATCGAGCAACAGGTCGTAGTCGCGGACGAGCGACACCTTGCGGTACCTGAAGTTCCCCAGCGTCAGATTGCAGAGGTCGAAATCCCAGGTATAGGGGTTTCGCACGCTCTCCTCCTTGAAGACAGCGAAGGTACGTCCCTTCTCCTGGACGGCTTCGGCACCGTCCAACCTGGGGCGCGGCGCGTCCTCCACGATGCGGGAGAGTTCCGCTCGCGCCGGTTTGACCTTGGCATGGAACAGCTTGAGGCCCAGGGGTTGGAAGCGGTCCCGGGCGTAGCTGTAGTCTGTGGGCTCCGCCGACTGCTTCCGCCCGGCCTTGAGGCGACGCTGGAAGTCGTCCAACCTGCGCTTGGCTTTCGCATGGATGAGCTCGATGCGGGGGCGGTCTACCTTCTCCAGGATGATCCCCGGCTCGCTGGCGACGACCTGGGCCTTGAGCGCATCGTAGAAAGCGTCGAGGCTGGTCTCGGCCAGGTCGAGGGTCTCGGGAAGGTTGATGTTGTAGAGATCCTTCAGGAAGAACCGCAGGACCGGATTGACCTCCGCCTCTGTGGTCGTGACGTCCAGAACATAAGCGTCCCGCACGCCCTTGCGCTTTTGGAGCTGGACCGGCAGGAGGACCAGGGGGGAGTCGTAGCGTTCCGGGGGGCTGGCCTTGAGATCCGCCCAACGGAGGAAGCAGATCACGAGACGGAGCTGGGCGAAGCCGAATTCCGCGGCATCGCGGGAGGCCTCGGTCCGGACCTTGTCCAGGACGGAGGGTAGGTAGGGATTGTCCTCGAAGCGTAGGTACTTGTTCAGGGAGATGGGCTCTCCCGACACGATCTGGTCCTGGAGGTCCTTCCGCCAGGTCAGAAGCTGTTCCGGCTTGATGCTCTTCAGGTCGAACTGGAGAGGGACCGATGCGTAGGTCAGGTTGACGGTCTGAAGGGTGGGACGATGATGGAGTAGGCGGTTCTGGCGGGAGATCTCGAAGAGGCGTTCCCGCAACTTCCCCAGGAGGATCTGTCGCTTGCCCTTCCGGTCCCGCTGGTGGAACCCCTTGATGCGGGCAAGGTCGATCTCCAGATCGACCTCCTGGTCACGGTAGTTCTCCAGGCTCTGGATGAGCGCCGGCAGGTCCTGGGCCCGACGGTGCCGGCTCAACTCGGTCATCCGGGTGATCGCCTTGGCGATTACGGGGTGGAGGCTTGGCTGGAGGGCGAAGAGATTGTGACGGCCTCCGACGAATTCCCGGAGATCCTTTTCGTCCGTGAAGTCGAGTCCCAGGGTAAGGCTCGCCAGGATCATGCCGAGGCTGAAGGTGTCCGTCAGCGGATCATGATGGTCGACGGCCTGTTCCCAGGCCACGTAACCCATCAGGTAGACCGGCTTCGTGAGGGGGGCGTCCGGGGCGCCGATGCGAAGGTCCGCGAAGGACTGCTCGCCGGTGGCGGTGTCGGCCGTCTGGGTCCCCTCGACCGTGATGTCCATGGTGGAGGGAGGAGGATCGAGTTCCCTTACCTTGGAGGGATTGAGCCGGGAAGGGGCGAGCTTGGTCTCGTCGAAGGTGATGCCGGCTCCATTGGACAGGAGGGAACCGGGACCTTTCAGCGGGGCCACCCGGCCGGACGTGTGTACTGCAGCTACCCGCCGTGCCAGGGGAAGGAAGGCGGCCAGGGCCTCGTCCGTGGTGAAGCCGACCGACGGGCAACGGGTCCGGACGAAATCGAGGAATGGGACGGGGGCTTCGCTCATGGCTTGGAAGAGGTGGCTTCCGAAAGGATCTTCCCGGCGTCCGAGCGGACCCGGGAGATGGTCTTCTTGGGCAGTTTCAGGTCTCGTCCGGCCAGCTCTGCGAAGCGGTCCGCCCACCCCAGGCGATCGCTCACCTGGAAGGCCGCTGCCAGCGGCGCTTCTTCCAGGGCAGGATCCACGGCCGCGAAGTCGAGAAGGACGGAACAGAGGTAGTCCCGCACGGACGCGTGCGCCGACTTCAGGGAGTCATCCAGATCCGCGGAAACGTTCGGGGTGAAATCCGGGAAGAACTGGCGTGCGTGGGCCAGGACGGGCTCGGAACGGAACCAGGACGGCTGCAGGAGGGCGGCCATGACCCGGCGTGTGGACTCGGCCAGCTGTCTCTGTGCCAGCAGATCCAGGTCGTCCAGAGGAGGGGATCCCTCGATCATCCGGGTGATCTCTTCGTTCGCAGCTGGGCCCTTTTCCGTCCAGAGATGGAGGGCCCGTGCCCGGATGAAAGTTTCCGGATGGGTTTCCTCTTGGGTCGGAGAGCGGTCCTTGGACAGGATCTCTTCGGCCTGCTTCAGGTAGCTTTCGACGCTGACCGACTGGAGGCCGGAGAAGATCTTGATCAGGACGGCGATGGACGGCTCCGGACGGCCGATGACGTGGGAAGCTCCCCGATCGGCGAAGATCTCGGTATAGAGGGTCCAGAGCCGCGCCGAGGAGATGTGGCTGGGGGCAGATGCGGCATGGTGGGCCATGGCCAGGGCGACCTGGTGGGCCACGAAGAAGTCGCCGCCTTCGATTTCGTAGAGGTAGTAGTGGGCCAACTCGTGGGCAACGACCGCCCGGATCTCCTCCTCGGAAAGGGTGGAGAGGATGGGGCCGCTGAAGACGATGTGGCCCTCGCCGGGGATGTAGTGGAGGGAAGCGTTCATGGAACCGGAGCCGTTGGCCTGGTAGAGGGTGACCGGGATGGTCAGGCCCAGGGAGGAAAGCACCGTGTCCACGGAGGTATGGAGTCCCGGATGCGAGGTCCGGTCCAGGCGGTAGGTCGCCTTGAGCAGCTCCAGTCGCATGGTTTCGACATGCCGTCCCCGGGCTTCCGTTGAGGTAAACCAGCGGTAGAGATCCGGCTCTTCGGCCTTCAGGTAATCGAGAAGGCGCCTCTGGTACGGCAGGGGCTGCAAGGTGTCCTTGGCGGGCGTGGGGGATTCCATCGGAAGCGGAGTACTATATCCACGCGTTGTGCCCTCTGCCACGTCCTTGGGCAGGGGGGAAATATGGGGGCTATAAGAAGCTACGGATCAGAAATGAACATCGCCCGGGCCCCCTTGATCCCGCACTTCTGATATTTGTCATAGGCGGTGGCCGCGGCTTCGTGGACCTCTTCCGGCGTGCCTCCGGAAAATACCTTCGTCAGGGTGGCGTCCAAGGTGTAGGCCTCAGGTGCCATGAGATGGGTCGTGAGTAGAAGGGCATGCGCCTGGGCGTCCGCCAGCGGCGTCTTGAAATAGTCCCGGCTGGAGCAGGCCAGCACGATTGCACTGCGTGCGGGGGCTTTCTCAACGGGCTTGGGTTGCTCGGGAACGGGGAATTCCATCAGGCCGTCATGCCCGACGAAAGCCAGGACATGGGCGTTCCCTCCCATGGGGAGCTTGAGCGTCTGTTTGTCATCGATCTGGAGTTCCAGGGTCTCGATCTCGTGCCCCCCGGCCATGTGGAGGAAGCGGTCGATCGCCGTCCGGATCTTCTTGCCGTCCCAGGCCTCGGCCACGATGTAGGCGTCGGCTTGGACCTTGCCAGGACGCGTGACCTTGCGGTGCAGCACGATACGGTCCAGGACGCCATCGGGGAGGGCCCCCTTATGAGGCACGGATTCCCACCCGTGTTTCAGGAGGTAGGTACGGACGCCGTACAGGGCGCCCCAGTAGAGGTTGGACTTGGGGTCCTGGCCGTTGCCCAGTTCTTCCGGCACCTTCGCGATGCGCTGGTTCTTGTTGTCGCAGAGGGCGACGACCACATGCGCGACCAGGGGCTTGCCGGCTTTAGCATCCGCCTCCATGCGCGCCTGAACCTCGGTTCCCTTCGGCAGGGGGGTGTCCGCGGACACGGGAAGGGAGAGGAGGACGGCAGCAGCCAGGAGGCGTTTCATGCGTCGGATGCTAGCCGGGTGGCCGGCCAGACGCCAGGACCGGGACGGATTCCAGGGGTGCGATCCTTGCGGCCCCTGCTCATGGCTCCTACGATGCCGAACCCGGCGGCGTTTCCGGATGTTTCTTGGATTCTGGCGAAGGGTTTCCTTCCCTCGACGTATGCAATATCAACGTGAGCAACCGGCGGACATGGGCTTGAGCCCCATGAGCGATGAGACGCTCATGGAGGGGTTTGCCGCAGGAGATATCGTCTCGGGAGAGGAATTGGCAAACCGTTATGCAGGAAAACTTTGCGGGTTCTTCCGGCGTGGCGGCCGGGATCTCGGACGCTCCGAGGATCTGGCCCAGGACACCCTGATGCGGATGGTGAAGAGCCGCGAGAGCTACCGGCAGGGAGCGCTGTTCCGCCCCTGGCTCTACACGATCGCCCACAATCTTCTCCGCGACGAGATCCGGAAGGATGGTCGGGCTGCCGCCCGAGAGGAGGCGCCAAGCAGTCCTGAAAGACAAACGCAGGCCGCTGCGATGGATCTCCTGGAGGCTCAGGAGGCCAAAGCGATCATCCAGGATGCACTGGATCACCTGCCGGCCGAGTTGCGGACCGTCGTCGTCCTGAAGCATCTCGAAGGCCTGAGTTCCCCGGAAATTGCTTCCGTCCTGGACATTCCTGTCGGGACCGTGTGGTCCCGGATGGCCAATGCCACCGAGAGGATGAAGCAGACCCTGCTCGAACGAGGAGTGACACCGTGAGTGAAAGCAACGATCAGGTCTCCCGCGAGAAGCTCCTGGCCTATCTCTACGGGGAACTCTCTCCTGAAGAGGGACGTCAACTCGAGGCCCGGATGGATGCCGATCCAGCCCTCCGGACCGCTTTGGAGGGTGAGCGCAAGATCCTGGGGCAGATCGACAGGCTGAAGGGAACGGATTCAACGTCGGAAGCCCTGCGGCAACGTGTCGTGGCCGATCTCCGGGCCCGAGTCCGCCCCTCTTCGGGAAGCGGCCAGTGGGCGCGGTTCAGGCCCGCTGCCCGTCACTGGTTCGCGGCCGCATGCGTCCTCATCCTGATGAACGGCTTTGGCCTCTGGACCTTGGCGAAGCAGCCCAAGGCCCCGGCGCTCAAGGTGCTGGGCTACACGCCCCAGGGCACCGCGTCCTCCCACGCCACCGTCGAGCTGACCTTCGACCGGCCCATGGTCTCTCCCGAGGCCGTGGGCAAACCCGCCCGGGAGATCCCGCTTGTGATCGAGCCCAAGGTCCCGGGCAACCTGGTCTGGGAGTCCGACCGGAAACTCGTCCTGCATCCCTTGGCGCCCCTCTGCAAGGCCACCCACTACGCCGTGGAGACCTCGCCGGCCCTGGCTGCCCTCGACGGCGGTCGTCTGGCGGACCCTCTTTCCTTCGCATTTGAGACGACGCCGCTCCAGCTCCTCTCGTTCACCCAGGAGGGTCGGGACCCGTCGGGGCAGGTCACGCTGCACTTCTCCTTCGACGACGACGTCTCCCCCAAGCGGCTCAGTCAGCTCCTGGAGATCACGAACGACTCCGGCGAGAAGCTGGCGTACGAGGTGCTGACGGACGCCACGGGGCCCAAGCTCGACGTCCAGGTACAGGCAAAGGCCACCTGCGAGCAGCTCAAGGCCAGGATCCAGCCCGGCCTGGCCGGTCAGGCCGGACCCCTTCCCTTGGGGGAGACCATCCGGATGGCTTCCCTGGACACGGCGCTCAGGCTCCAGAGCGTGGAGACCTCCGCGCCCTCTACGGGAGGGCTCTCCGCGAAGCTGGACCTCACGGACGTCGTGGATCCCGAGCAGTTCGCCCGCTTTGCCACGGTCGAGCCCAAGGCCGCCTTCAAGGTGGAGAAGGCCGGGAAGGACCTGCGTCTGGTGGGGGATTTCGAGGCGGGAAAGCATTACACCCTGAAGCTCGCCAAGGGGCTCGTGAGCGAGCACGGCGTTCGGACACTCAAGGATAGCGAGCATGTGCTGGCTTTCGGGGATCGCGAGAACCTCGTCCGCCTCGCACAGCCCGGCGAGATCCTGCAGCTCGACGGCCCCTCCGAGTTCACCCTGGAGACCGTGAACCGCAAGGAAGTCACGCTGAAGATCCACCGGGTCTATCCCAACAACCTGGTGCACTTCGTCCGCTCCGGTCGGAGTCGCAGCGAGATCGATGAACTTGGATGTCCGCTGATGGAGCGCGAGCTCCTGATCCCGGAACAGAAGAACGTCCTGGTCCGCACGCCGCTCAAGCTCACGGAGCTCCTCCAGTCCAAGCTTCATGGGCCCTATCTCATCACCATCCAGGATAAGGAGAACTACTGGAGCCGGGAGTCCAGGTTCGTGCTGGCCACGGATCTGGGAGTCACCGTGAAACGCTCCGGGGATGAGCTTCTGGTCTGGGTGGCTTCGCTGGGACATGCCAGCAGCGTCCAGGGGGCCCATGCCTCGGTCTGGACCAGCACCAACCAGAAGATCGCGGAGGCCGACACCGACGCCTCGGGCATTGCCCGCATCACCCTCGATCCGAAGCGGAAGGACAGCACCCCGTTCCTGGTGCAGGTCGCTTCCGGAGAGGACCTTTCCTACCTCAAGCTCGGCGAGGACGAGTGGAACCTCTCCCGTTTCGATCCGAGCGGCTTACTGACCCTCACCAAGGGCTATCGGGCCTACCTCTACTCGGACCGCGGCGTCTACCGCCCTGGGGAGACCGCCCACCTGGCCGGCATCCTCCGCGATACGGCACGTCAGGTCCCGCCGTCCTTCCCCATGCTCCTGACCATGGAGCGCTCCGACGGCTCCCAGGTCCGGAGCTTCCATCTGATGTCCGGCGTCGACGGGAGGGTCGAGACGGATTGGAAGATCCCGGAGGACACCCGCACGGGCGTCTATCAGGCTAAGCTCTCCATCCCGGGCGAGAAGACCAGCCTGGGAAGCTATGCCTTCCAGGTGGAGGACTTCGTGCCGGACCGCCTCAAAGTGGATGTCGGCGTCCCCAAGGGCCTCCTCAAGCTGGGCGACCCCTTGCCGGTCAAGGTCGCGGCACATCAGCTCTATGGGGCCCCGGCCGCCGGCCGCAGGGTGGTCACCCGGGTCACGCTTGCCGGCAGGCTCCTCACCCTGCCCAAGCTCCCGGAGTACACGTTCGGGGATACGGAGCGGGCCTTCAAGAACTTCAGCCTTCCCGAGAGCGAGTCGACGACGGGGGGCGAAGGAGAGGCCAGCCTCTCGGTGAAAATGCCCGAGGGCCTGCGTCCGCCCGCCGTGCTGGAAGCCAACGTGCAGTGCACCGTCCATGAGCTGGGCGGGCGTGCGACCACCCGTGCGGCCAGCGTCCTGGTTTCCCCCTATCCGGCCTACCTCGGGATCCGGAGGCTGGGGGAGGAGACGGTCAGGCCTGGAGGCACGGTCGAGTTGGAGTGCATCTCCGTCGACGCCTCGGGTGCGACGGTCCCGGTGCCTTCCGTCGTCTTCCGGGCGGTCCGGTACGACTGGATCTGGAACCTCCGGCGGGAGTCGGGGAGCCTGCGCTACGACTACAGCCGTGAGGAGCATGAGGTCCAGCGGGAGACACTCTCCCTGGCCCAGGGTAAGGCGACCTGCCGCTTCACGCCTTCGGAGTACGGCGAATACCGGATCTTCGTGGAGGTCCCGGACGGGGGGATGAGGACCTCCATCCCTGTCTCCACCTGGGGCGGGGAGAACGCCCAGGCCTCCGGGGCCCGGGAATACCTGGAGGTCCGGATGGACAAGGAGCACTACGCGGCGGGGGATGTTGCCCGGGCCCACATCCGGGGCCCCTTTGACGGGACAGCGCTGGTTTGCCTCGAAAGGGAAAAAGTCCACGACTGCAAGGTGGTCCAGATCCTGAAGGGCGAGGCCGACGTGGAGTTCGTGGTGAAGCCGGAGTACCTGCCCAACGTCTACTGCACGGCCACCCTGATCCGTCCGGTGGTCCCGGAGAAGACCGTCCGTCCCCAGCGCGCCTACGGGGCCGTCGCGCTTCAGATGGATACCCGTTCACGCCAGCTGGAGGTCCAGGTCGATTCGGTCCCGGAGACCCTGCCGGAGCGGGAGGTCACCGTGTCGGTGACGGTGAAACGGGGCGGTGTCCCTGCGCCCGGGGCCGCCTTTACCCTGGCGGCAGTCGACGAGGGCATCTGCCAGGTCACGCGTTTCAAGACGCCGGACCCGTTCGCCTGCTTCTACGGGAAGGAGAAGCTCCAGGTCGATTCGGCGGACCTCTATGCCAAGGTCATCGCGGAGGAGCCGGCGGGGGACGCCGGGGGACATGCGGCCATCGCCACCGCGCCCGTTCGGGCCAAGCGCTTCAGGCCCGTGGCACTCTGGAAGTCTGGGCTCATGACCGACGAAAACGGCAAGGCGACGGTCACGCTCAGGATCCCCAAGTACCTGGGGGAGCTGCGCTTCATGGCCGTGGCGTCCTCAGGGGACGGCTTCGGGTCCGCCCAGACTGCCCTCAGGGTCGCCCAGCCCGCCATCTTGGAGGTCACCGCCCCCCGCTTCGCCGCCTGGGGGGACGAGTTCGAGGTGATCGCCTCCGTCATGAACCGGACGGGGAAGAAGGGCACAGCCGGTCTGGGAGTCACGGCGGAGGGAGGACTTGAGATTTCCGGCCCTGCCAACCAGTCCAAGGAACTTGCCCAGAACGAGGAGGGGGTGTTCACCTTCAGGCTGAAGGCCAAGGAGGGGATCTCAGAGGGCACGCTCGTCTTCCAGGGGGCCCTGGGATCCGAGGGCTTTTCCGAGACGGTCCACCTGCCCCTCCGGCCTTCCGCGGGAAAGGCCTTCGAGACGGGGACGGGCACCCTGGAGGCCGGGAAGCCACAGAAGCTCAAGATCCCCGCGCATTGGATGGCAGGGACGGGCACCCTGGAGATCACCCTCTCCAGAAAGCCCAACCTCCGCTTCGTCTCGGGGTTGGAGTACCTCCTGCACTACCCCTATGGCTGCGTCGAGCAGACCACGTCGACGGCCATGCCCCTGCTTTATGCCGGGAACCTCCTTCCTCCGGAGACCAAGGTCGCGCCCTATGTGGACGCCGCCCTCCAGAGGCTCTGCCTCATGCAGACCCCCTCCGGGGGGCTGTCCATGTGGCCCGGCGGGGATTCCCCCTGGGACTGGGGCACCGTCTATGCGGCGAACTTCATGGTGGAGGCCAAGAAGGCGGGCTACGAGGTTCCCCCGGGGCTTCTGGAGGGGGTGACCAAGTATCTCAAGGCCAAGGTGAAGGCTACCTCTGACGGCTCCGTGGACAGAGAGGTCCGGGCCTATGCGGCCTTCGTACTGGCCTCCAACGGGGAGATGACCCCTGCGGCGGTTTCTGCTCTCGCTTCCTCTTATGAGAAAGCGAACCCCACGGAGCGGGCCTGCCTTGCGGCTGCGTTGGCGGCGGTAGGGAAGGGGGGGGATGCCCGTAAGCTTCTCTCCGAGGTAGCCCCAGGCAAGGTCGAGCGCGAGACGGGGTACAATCTGCACTCCCAGGTCCGCGACGATGCCCTCCTGCTCTCCGCGTTCCTGGAAGCCGCCCCCGACGCCCCGGAGGTCCAGAAGCTGGTAGCCGGCCTGGAAGCCTCCTCCCTGGATGGGCGCTGGGACAGCACCCAGGAGAACGCCTTTGCGCTCATGGCTCTCGGGAAGTATGCCGGGAAGTTCAGCCAGCCCGGGGCGGAGGACGTGAAGGGCGTGATCCGCGAGGGGAAGGAGACGCTCAGGCCCTTCAACAGCCTGGCCGAGGCCTTCCTGATCCTGCAGCGCCATGAGAATGCGGATCTGGAGATCCAGACGGAGGGGACCGGCAAGCTCTTCTACCGCTGGACGAGCGAGGGGATCCCCAAGGACCAGAACCTTCCGGACGTTGACCAGGGGATCCAGGTCCGGCGCCGCTTGCTGGACGAGAAGGGGAATCCCCTGGCCGCAAACAAGATCCGCCAGGGGGACCTGGTCTGGGTGGAGTTGAGCATCCAGGGGGACCATCCCTACCGGAACATCGCGCTCACCGACCTGCTGCCCGCCGGGATGGAGGCCGAGAACCCCCGCCTTGCCAACACCGCCAAGTCCGAGGCCGCGGCCAAGGAGGAGGAGAAGCAGGGCAAGCTGGATCCCGAGTACGCAGACTTCCGGGACGACCGGGTGGAGTTCTTCGTGAACCTCCCCGACACGAACGCCCACAAGGTCCGCTATGCGCTGCGCGCGGTCACGGCCGGGAAGTTCCACCTGGCGCCTTCCCAGGCCGTCTGCATGTATCACCCGCTTCTCCAGAGCAGGAGCGGGGGGACTGTCATCGAGGTCGTGAGGTGAGGGATCTGCCCCGAAGGCTATGGGCCAGGAGACGCCTCCTGGCGATCTGCCTGCTCGTCGCCGCCGTCCTGCCCTGGCTCGGACTGAGGGCGCTCGATCTGGCGTGCCCCTTTCCGACCCGCCTTCTGGAACCGAAGCACGCCTCGGTCGAGGTCAGGGACCGGACGGGGAAGGAGCTCATGGCCTTCCTGGACGCCCAGGACCGCTGGTACTTCCCCGTTCCCCTGGATCGCATCTCTCCCGCCTTCCAGGACGCGATCATCAGCGCGGAGGACAAGCACTTCTGGAGCCACTCCGGCGTGGATCTGCCCGCGATCGCCCGCGCCTGTGTCCGGAACCTGGGCGGCCACCGCCGGTCGGGAGCCTCGACCATCACCATGCAGACGGTGCGTCTCCTGGACCCGAGACCCAGGACGTTTCGCTCCAAGTGCGTCGAGGCCTTCCGGGCCTGGCAGTTGGAGAAGATCCTTCCCAAGGACAGGATCCTCGAACTCTACATCAACCGGACCGGCTATGGCGGCAACCTGGTCGGGATCGAGGCCGCCTCGCGGAGATACTTCGGGAAGCATGCCGACCAGCTCTCCCTGACGGAGGCCGCCTGTCTCGCCGGCCTGCCCCAGGCCCCTTCCAAGTACAGGCCCGACCGCTATCCCGGGAAGGCTTCCATCCGGGCGGACTACGTGCTCCAGAGGATGGTGGAGGACGGCAAGGCCGAGGCTTCCCATGCGGAGGCCGCCCGTCGGGAAGGGCTCCGGGTAGTCCCGATGGGCCGGCAATTCATGGCGCCGCACTTCTCCCTCCTGGCGCGGAAGCGGGAGGGCGAGCATCCGGGCTCACGGACGACCCTGGACCTGGGCATCCAGGAGATCGCGGAGCGGTCGCTCCGCCGCCACCTGGAAGCCCTCCGGGCAGACGGGATCGATGGCGGGGCGGTCGTGGTCCTGGAGAACGGGCCTTCGGCCGTGCGCGCGCTGGTCGGCTCGCCGGATTTCTTCTCGGCCGAGGCCTTCGGTCAGGTCGACGGCGCGATGGCCCGCAGGTCCCCTGGGTCCACCCTCAAGCCCTTCACCTATGCCCTGGCCTTTGAGGAGGGCATCGCGACGCCCTCCACGGTGCTCCTGGACCTGCCCTACCTCCATCCGGACTACACGCCTCGGAACTATGACCGCGAGTATCAGGGCCCCCTGCCTGCCCGCCAGGCCCTGATCCAGTCCCTGAACGTCCCGGCGATCCGCCTTCTCCAGGATGTCGGCACCGACCGCCTGCTGTCCTTCCTGCAGAAGTCGGGGATGCGCTCCCTCCGCGAGTCCCCGGATCATTACGGGCTCTCTCTGACCCTGGGGGGATGCGAGGTGAGCCTGCTGGAGCTGAGCGAAGCCTATTCCACGCTGGCCAGGTTGGGTGTCCATAAGCCTCTCCGCTTTCTCGAAGAGGAACGAATGGAGGAGGGGGAGAGGATCCTCTCTCCGGGAGCCGCCTATATGGTGGCGGACATCCTCCGCGACAAGGCTCCTTTGGAAGGCTTCGGCCTCCATGTGCCGGCCTCCTCCGCCCCCTTCGCCTGGAAGACAGGCACCTCGAGCCAGCACCGGGACGCCTGGGCCGTTCTCTACAACCCGCGCTACACCATCGCGGTCTGGCTTGGGAACCCCAGCGGCAAGAGATCACCCCGGCTGGTCGGTGCCACGGCGGCGATGCCGGTCGCGTGCGGGATCTTCGAGGAGCTGACCCGGCATGGGGGGGAGGGCTGGTATGCACCACCTAAGGGGCTTGGCAGCCGCTCCGTCTGCTCCGTGAGTGGGGAGCTGCCCATCGCCGGCGTGTGCACCCGGACCGTTACGGACCTCTGTCTGCTTGGGAAGTCGTCGGATCGGCCCTGCGAGGTGCACGTGCAGGTCGAGGTGGATGCCGAGAGAGGCTGCGTCATCTGCCCACATTGCAAGGAGGGGGTCTCTTCAGGGAAGCTGGTGTGCGAGCGATGGCCGCTCGTCGCACAGGCCTGGCTGAAGGCGCGTGGGGACAAGGAGCTCATGCCTCCCCACAATCCGGACTGCGGCCGGGCCCCAGCGGTACAGACGGTGGGCATCCTTTCTCCCACGAACGGAGCGACCTACGCCTTGGGGGAGGAGGGGGGTGAGGCCGAGCAGTTTGTGACCCTCAAGGGAACCGGATCAGAAACCTCCACGCTCTACTGGTTCGAGGACGGGGTGTTCCTCAAGAACTCCAAGCCGGACGAGTCGTTCAAGCGGCACCTGTCGCTGGGGACGCACAGGATCGTCTGTGCCAACGGAGCCGGGGAGAGGGCTGTCGCGGTGGTCCATGTCGTCCCAGTTCAGAAGGCACAGTGCCGTCCCTGATTCACGATCCTCAAGGTTCGCAACGGAAAGCAAAGGAGGAAGGATCTTGACCTTGCTCAATGACATCCTGGTCTGGGCCACTTCGGATCTGACGTCCTGGCAGCGAGATGCCATCCGGAGGCTATTTCAGAAACAGAATCTGGATACGCAGGACTTCGATGATCTGTACGCACTGCTCAAGTCAGCGCATGGGCTACCTGATCCGCAGGACCGAAAGCCTATCCCGCTTGCCCAAGAACACCTTCCTGCTCAGGCCGTCAATTCGGATCCCGTTGTGCTTCGGGGGATGCGGGATTTGAAGCACGTGAACCGGATTTCCTCAGGACAAGAGCTCAAATTCGTTCCGCAGGGGATTACGGTGATCTACGGTGGCAATGGATCCGGGAAATCCGGGTATTCCCGCGTGTTGAAGCGGGCCTGTAGAGCCCGGGACCTTGTCGAGACAGTTCATCCGGACGCCTTTGACACCAAAGTCTCTGGAAATATCCCGGAAGCCGTCTTTGATGTCGAGATCGGAGGGAAAGCCAGCTCGGTCAGTTGGAGCCGGGATGCAGTTTCTCCCGTCGAGCTAGCGACGGTTGCGGTATTCGATGCCCGTTGCGCCAGGAACTACCTCAATGAAGAAGGAAATGTGGCCTATCTTCCCTATGGGCTCGACATCGTCGAGAATCTCGGGCAAAAGGTCCTTCCTGAAATGGCGAAGCGGCTGGAAGCTGAGATTGCTTCCATCAGTACCGACACCACCGCCTTTGCTGATCTACTAGGTGCGACACAGGTAGGCTCGGCAATCGCCGCTCTGTCCGCTAGTTCCGATGCACAGAAGGTAAGGGAACTGGGAACCCTGTCAGCAGCAGAAACTTCCCGGGTTGATGCGCTCGATCAGGCGCTCATGGAAAACGACCCAAAGGCAAAGGCGATAGCCTTAAGGCTCTCGGCACGACGGGTTGACGGGCTCATCTTGCGAATCGATACGGCCGTCGCCTTGGTGGATGCTATCGCCACGGCCAAACTGCAATCCCTTGACGATGAAGCCAGGACGGCTTCGGCGACGGAGACGGCTGCTGCCGCCGGCTTCAGAAATAAGGAACCACTTCTCGCAGGCACTGGGGAGGCAGTATGGAAAAGCCTGTTCGAGGCAGCGCGCCGGTTTTCGGTTGAGAAAGCGTATCCGGAGAAGTCTTTCCCGAACGTGGATTCTGATTCGAAGTGCCCGTTGTGCCAACAGTCGCTGGCCGGGGAAGGCGGGGAACGTTTGCAGCGATTCGCGGATTACATCAAGCAGGACGCCTCCAGGCTCGCCGGCGAGAAGCGAGAGCTGAGGGATAAGGGGATCCGTGGGCTAACCGCCGCCTCCGTCGCGTTCGGATTGGATGTGGCCTTAGCGGAAGAGCTGAAGCAACTCTCAGACCCGATGTTTGCGCAAAGCGCAATGGACTTCGAACAGAAGGTTGGGGCTCGCAAGGCATGGATCTTGGGTGCGGCAGAAGCCCATGTTTGGAATGGTGGCCCGGCGTTCGACGGCGACCCGCGCTCCGGCTTGCGGGATCTCTCTGCTCGGCTTGCATCTCAGGCTGCTGCTCTTGATGGCGCTGGCGACGAGAAGCAGCGTTCGGCGCTGGAATCCGAACGTGCAGAATTAAAGGTACGCGCAAGCCTCTCCGTGCGCCTTCAGTCCGTGTTAGACGTGATCCAACGGATGCAGACCAAACAGATGCTTTCCGCATGCGGAAACGAGCTCAAGACGAAAGTGATCTCGGACAAGACCAAGGAGTTTGCGAGCCGGGCCGTGACAACAGCCCTCAAGAATGCCCTGAACACCGAATTCGAGGCCTTAGGCGTTGGGCACATCAAGACCAAGCTCAACGAGCGCGTAGAAAAAGGCAAGATGAAGCACAAGCTGGTGCTCGATCTGCCAGTGACCAGGAAGTTGGATGAGATCCTGAGCGAAGGGGAGCAGCGTGCCATAGCAATCGGGTCGTTTCTTGCCGAGCTGCATCTGGCCAATCACCGTGGCGGCATCGTGTTCGATGACCCCGTGTCCTCGCTGGATCACGACCGCCGGAAGGCGGTTGCCCGGCGCCTCGTTGACGAGGTCAAGGACAAGAAGCGGCAGGTAGTCATCCTGACCCACGACACGACATTCCTCGGGGAATTGCGCGATGTGATTGAGCAGCAGAACGTCGACCATCTCATTTGTCATTTGGAATGGGCAGGAGACCGCCCCGGGATCGTTTCGGATGGTCTTCCGTGGGAGCACAAGTCCTACAAGGATCGTCTGGATATGCATGAGAAGATGCAACGGGTGCTGGAGAAGAGCTGGTCGGCCCATCCGAATGAGGAAGACAGGAATAAGATGCGACATGAGTACGGCCGGCTACGCGCAACCCTTGAACGGATTATTCAGGATGTGGTTTTTGGAGGGGTGGTACGACGTTACCGCGATTGGATACGAGTCGACAAGCTTAGTGCGGTGGTCGGCTTCGCGGAGGCCGAGGCCAATGAGATGGCCAGGTTGCATAAGGCATATTCTGATGTTGCGGATGCGCACGATCCTTCCTCAGCTAAAAACGCTCCTGTTCCTGACGCCAAGCAGTTGGGCAGGGACATCGCCGCGCTGAAGGCAGTCACAGAGACAATTCAGGCAGGAAGGAAGAAATCCGCAGCCGCCGCCATCCCAGCCCCATGATCCAGATCGGAGGCCTGTAGCAGGCTGTTGCTGATGTCGATCTGGCTGTGGGTTTTGCGATGACTTTCGGTTGAAGACGTGGGTCACACTCGGTGGCGTTGCACGATCTCTTCCAGGTCCATGTATTCGGCTGGGACTCCCCGGTACCGTTCAGGGTGGCAGGTGAGGACCACCACCTGGAGCCGTTCAGAGAGTTCCTGAAGCAGGTTGAGAGCCCGGGCGATTCGGCCGGAATCGGTCGCGGTCAGGATGTCGTCCAGGACCACCAGTTGCCGTGCTCCTCCGGAGAGGACCTCGGCCAGCGCCAAGCGTGTGGACAGATGCACCTGTTCCTGCTCGCCTCCGGACGTCTCCTCCAGTTCTAGCGTCGCGGTTTCTGACCTCAACCCGGTCGGACCGAACGTCGCCCCCAGAGAGACCCCGAACCCGCCGCCTGCGATCCGCTGGAAGTTACTGCTGGCGAGGGTCTGCACGGGGCCCACGACAGCGGCCACCGCTTCGGCCCGGCAGGTATCGAGGGTATTCTTGAGCAGCCGAAGGGCCTCGGCACGCGCCACCTCCCGTGCACGTGTTTCCTCAAGATCCCGGCATCGCTCCTCGCACACGGCAAGTTCCGTGTAGGTGCCCCTTTCCATCAGCCCGAGCAGCTGGCCCTCGGCGATCTTCGAATCCGTCATGGCCTTCCGCTCAGCTTCCCCCGCAGCCTGAAGCTGTCTTTCCAGGATCACCAGGCCTTTCCGAGGGTCCTCCCCGAAGGACTGCAAGGCGGAGGCCAGCGCTTTCATCGCCGCCTCCGCTTTCCCGGACTCCAGTGCAGCCGATTCCAGGGCCTTCGCCCGTTCGGGCATGGTCCGTCCGTCGGTAGTCATCCGGGAGAGCCTGCCGCGGGCGTCGCGGACCGATTGTCCAAGGGCGGAGAGCGAGGCTTTGCTCCCGGTCAGGCGGTTCAGGTAGACGTCTCTGCCTGAGATGGCCTTGTCCCTTGCGTCCTCCGTCTCATCGATGGCACTAACGAAGGCTTTGTCTTCCCGTTTGGCCTGAAGGGTGAGAACCGAAGGATCCGGCGGTGTCTTCCGCCAGGCAGGCTGTGTTTTGAGAATGGTCTCGATCTCTGCTTCGGCCCGAGCAAGCGCCTCCCTCAATCCTTCTGCGCCCTCTTCCTCCGACAGTGACTCGAGTTTCGTCTGTGCCTCATTAACCTTCTCGTCGAGACGCTGCCCTTCTTCAACGAGGCGTTCAAGGGCATCCATATCTGAAACATGGAATGGCCTCAGCAACCGTTCGAATTCCGTCTTGGCCTTGTCGTGCCTGTCGGTCAGTTCGGGTACAGAGGCCTCTCCCCCTCGGGCTGCGATTCGTCCGAAGCCCTGTACCTTGATGATGACCTCGGGGCAGCCCTTGGTCTCGAAGGGTCTGCCGCCGGGGAGTTTTCGTTTGCCGGGTTCCTCGCCCGCGGTTACGGTCCCGGCCCTGTCCTCGTCTGGGATGATTTCCAGGCGTACCGAGCCGGCATCGAGGTGGGCTCTGGCTTCGCCCAATACCTTGGATGCCTTCCGGATCGTCCTGAGTTCCTGAGTTTCGGGGGCCGTTATCTTGATCCTGTCGGCCTTGGCTCTCTGTAAGGTCTCCTCGGCTTTCCCGACGCGTTCCAGAGTGCGGCGCAGGGTCCCCAGGTTCCCGGAAAGGCGGGCTAGAGTCTGGGCTTGTTCCGCCTCCTCCTGGAGATGGCCGATTCCTTCTCTGCGGGCACGGACCGTACTCACGGCTTCCGTGGCTTCGCGGAGGATGCGATCAGCCTCATCCACCTTGCGTTGCAGTTCCGGCAGCCCGGCATCGGCCTTGTTCAGGGCCGCTTCCATATCCGTGATCTCGCCCTGCAACCGAAGGATCTCGTCGAGTTCGGCCTTCAGTCTCCGGTGGGTTTCCGAGGCGGTCTCCGCCTCGGCCTTTTTCACGCGAAACTCCGTCTCCACTCCCGCGTATTGGGTTCCTTTCTCTCTCGTTTGAACGATCTTCCCATCAAGTTCCTCAGCGACCACCTTCAGGCGCTGGCTGCCGGCCTTGAGGTTGGAGACCTTATCGGAAGCTGTCTCGAAAGCCCTGTGATCCTGCCGGGCTTTCTCTAGGCGTTCTCTCAGGACGGAAAGCTCCTCCTCGACTCTGACGATGACAGAGGCATCCTTCCCGGTCCTTGGTTTGCCCGTGCTCGGGGTGAAGTAGGCTTCGTAAGCTCCCTGGATAAGGGCCTCTATGGGATCCGCCCCGTCCCCGCCCGCCTGGACCCCGAGGGACTGCCGGATCCTTCCCACGAGATCGCCCGAAAGTCCCTCCAGGGGAAGCGCCCCCTGGGGAGCCCAGAGGACTTGGGCGAGCCCCCAGTTGACCTGCCTGACCATCCCGCGCCCAGGGGCCGTGCCAGCGAGAAGGGAACGGACGAAATCGTCGGCGGCATCCCCTTCGTGGAGCGGGACGAAGCGTCCGCCTTCCTTGCGCATCAGTTGGGCGGAGGCCTTGTCCAGGAAGCGCTTCTCAAGGCGATAGGAATTCCCCCCCTCGGAGAACTCGATGGCCACGCATGGGGTGAGCGTCCTTCCGCGAGGCCTCAGGCACTCGGCTTCCTCTCCTCTGACGCTATACGAGTCCAGGAGCCCGTGCTGGAGCGCACGGAAGAGTGTGGTCTTGCCGGTGGCGTTGGGAGCGTAGACCACGTTGAGCCCTTCGGCGAACGGGCCTACGACGACCTTCCCGGGGAAGCAGCGCCATCCCGAGACCTCGATGGAATGCAGGATCACCGACGGCCCTCCGCCGTCAGGGCGCAAAGCTCAAGCAGGGCGCGGGCCGCGGTCTCGGGCCTGATGCCTGGCGGCCGCTCCTGTGAGGCCGGGTCGGCATAAGCTCGCAGGCGCGCGGCGGTATCCCGGAGGATGCCAGGGGGCAGGGAAGATACCCACTGTTCGTCCGTTGGGATCGGAAGTAGCCTCGAATCGTCCAGACGGTGGTAAAGGAACCTAGCCTCCAGAAGTTCTCGGATTCGAACAAGTTCGGAACGTTCCTGAGCGGCGAGGAGGCCAGCCAGGGTCAGATCCAGAAGGGTTTCTGTCCCGCCCTCCATCGCTTCGATCTTGGCGCGGAGCCGGCCGAGATCTCCAGCTTCCCGGATGCTTTCCTCGGGCAACTTCTCCCAGCGGAGTTTCCCGGTCTGGAGGCTGGTCAGGGTCGGGACGGCTTTCTGAGACAGGATCTCCACAAGTAGGACGTTCCCGCTGTCCCTCTCTCCGAACTTGGTGGTCTCGTGGGTGCCTGAATAGGTCATGCGCGTGGTGCCATCGGCTCCCGGGTAGAAGGCGGTCGAGTGCCAGTGGCCCAGCGCCAAGTAATCCAGCCCCAGCCGGGATGCGGCGTCCCTGGGAATGGGATAATCCGGCTCCTCGTGTTGGATCCCTTCCACCGTCCCATGGGCGGCTCCGATACGGATCCCGTCCCCGCCGGTGGAGGCGATCCATGCCGTGGGATCGGCCCGGGAATGTTTGGCCTTGGCAGGGCAGGGGTAGAGCGTTCCGCCGGGGATTTCCACGGGGAGCGGCTCCCGGAGAATGTGGATGTTGGGGGCACGCTCCCAGGCAGGGTGCTCCCAGACTGATCCGGGCTCCAGGGGGTCGTGGTTCCCTGGCAGAACGTAGGATGGGCCATCGAACCCCTGCAGGATATCGGCCACCTGTTGGACGAGGACGCGGTCGACGCCGTTGTGCTCGAAATTGTCTCCAGCTAGGAGGATGAAGTCGGCCCGGTGTTCCTTGGCGGCATGTATGACGGCCTTGGCGGACTCCAGTCTAGCGGCTCTGACACGGGGGCCTGCGGCCCCGACGTGGACCGCTTTCATCCCGATCTGCCAGTCGGCCGTGTGTATGAACTTCATAAAACCCCTCCGACGGATTGCGCAGGACCTATTCTAGCGGCGCATCATGGATGCGCCCATCGTCCACAATGTCGGTCACCGATCAACCCTGCTCCGGCTCGTGGATGCTGCCCGCATTAAGCGGACCTGTTCCGAAATCTCCATATGCCGGCAGACCTGACAGAGCCCAACCCGGGAGGTATCCAGGATCCCTGCCACCCTGTCCAGCGAAGCTCCAAGCCGGTCCAGGTCCCGGGACTCCTCATCCCCAGGCCTTGAGCGGCCTTGGTCCAGAGCCCGCACGGTTAATCCGGTGTTCCTCAGGTCGCTAGCCAAGCACCCGAGGAGGGTGCTCAGATCCATGAGGCCGATCTCCACAGTGCCTCTCATCCGGTATTTCGCCATGGGTTCCTCCCGGGGCACATGAACGCTCTCCTCGCCACAGGAAGCAAGGGGATTCAGCCGGGGGGGGCGGAAGGGATGATTGCTGCGCTCGCCAGCACGTGGGTGCCGGTCGACAGGGATCGGGGACTCAGGCGTCGTCGGTCAGGTCCCGCACCCGGATCTTCAGAACATGGGCTAGGTCGTGCAGGACGAGGAGGGTGGGATTCCGCTCCCCTTTCTCCAGGCGGAAGATGTAGCTTAGGTTGAGATGGGCCAGATCCGCGAGCCCCTGCTGGGTCAGCCCACGACGGTTCCTCAGGGCCTTCAGGCGCCGCCCGAAAGCCTTTTTGACGGTCTCGTCACCGGAGATGCGGCCCACAAGCGAGGAATGGTGCTGGACTTCCCGGGCGCTTCCTATATGCCTATAGTCATAACGTCGGAGTTGATGCCGAGGTCCGCAGACAAGGAGGGGCGAAAGTGGCCACCCAAAGCAGTTCCCGATTCGCAACACGGATGGCTTCCAGGGCAGTCCCTGTCGCCGAGATCCGCGATCTCTGCCTCAAGACCGCCCAGGACCGCTTCAAAAGCCTGACCGCCGTCCGGACCACCCTGTCGTCCGAGGCCATCCTGGAGATCCTGAAGCCCTACCGGGGCGTGGACTGGAGCGCCCTCCGGGCCGACGCGCCTTACCCCAGCCAGCCCGGGACGGTATCCCGGACCGCCCGCGGCACGGGCGAGACGGCCGCCCAGCGGGCATGGTTCAACCGAAAGGGCGTCGACCTCTCTGACGAGCAGCTCTCGTTCATGGACGCCGAGATCCCGGTCTGCCCCGGGAAGGGGGCCCGCCGGCGCTGCGTGGATCTCCTGGGAGCCTATTCCCGGGACCTCATGCCCAAGAAGGACGTCCGCAAGACCCGCTGGGTCGTCGTGGAACTCAAGTATGCCAAGACGGCCAAGCGGCGAGCGGGGTCCCCGCCCTACGCCCTCTTCGAGGCCCTGGCCTACGCCGCCTCCCTCTACGCCAACCGGGAGGCTAACGGAGGGCACCTCGCAGGTCACCTGGGCATCGGGCTCGACGTGGCCACCTTCCCGGACATCGCGGTGGTCGCCAACCGGAGCTACTGGAAGCATTGGAAGGGAGCCCTGGAGGACCGCTCCAAGGGGATCTTCGAACTGTCCGGCGCCCTCCAGCGCCTCCTGGCCACGGCCTTCCCCGGCCGCAAGCCCCGGGTGGGCCTCTACTCCTTCCCGGATCTCAACCTGGACAGGCAGAAGGGGAAGAGGGTTTCTTTCGAGCCCAGGGTCCCGGCCGGGGCGCGGTGGCAGATCCTGAAGGATCCCTCGGACCTGTAGGAGGAGATGTCCATGCCCCGGCCCGCCCGAGCCCGAACGACCCTACAGCCTTCCCTTTCAGGGCCTGCCGGGCAGTCGCTTCCCCCGGGCGCCAGGGCACGGATCGACTGCAAACCCTGGGCACCGGTCCACTGTATCAGCTTCTCCCCGGACGGCAGGATCCTGGCCTGGGCCGGGATCGACGGTATCCATCTGTGGAACGTCGCATCGCGCAAGCGTCTCGAATCCCCGACGGGGCACGCCTTCCTGGCGGGGCACGTCGGCGCCGTCGAGACCCTCGCCTATTCCCCGGACGGACGCCTCCTGGCCTCCGGAGGGGAGGACGGCACCGTCCGGCTCTGGGATCCCGCCACGGGAAAGGCGGTTGCGAAATTCGTCGGCCTCCTGACCGATGAAGGCCGGGGAGGCCCCTTCAACCTCTACCCGTCGACAGCGAAGGAGTGCGCCAGGATCGACAGACACCCGTCATCCATCGTTGGGGTGGCCTTCTCCACCGACGGAAAGCGCCTCGTGGCGATGCACGACCTCCCCCTCGCGAGGGTCTGGGACGTTGGTACCGGGAAGCTGATCCGGGAGATCGCGCAGGCGGAGGGAGGAGTGGCGTTCTCCCCGGAGGGGAAGCATCTGGCCGTGGGAGGGATCGAAGGCAGGGTCCGGATCCTGGATGCGGTCACGTACAGGAAACTCCGCGAGTTCGAGGTGAACGGTCCCGACGGCGATCTCGCCTTCTCTCCGGACGGAAAGCTCCTGGCGACCTCGGGAGGCACCTACCCGCCCGCCCTCCTCCGTGGTTGCCTCTGGACGGTGGGCACAGGCAAGCCCGTCCCCATGACCATGACGGGGATGGCCGGAAGGGTGATCCGGGCCGTCGCATTCTCCCCCGACGGCAAGCTGCTGGCGATGGCGAACCGCGAGGGCATCCGTCTTTGCGACATCCACTCGGGCAAGGAGATCGCCCATCTCGATGGGCATGGGGAGCGGGGCATCGACTCGATCGCGTTCTCCCCGGACGGGGAAACCCTCGCCTCCGGCAACACGGACGCCTCCATCCTCCTCTGGAACATCCCCCGCCTTCAGAAACCCGAAGATCTGTAGGCGGGATGCGGGTCACCATCCACCGGGGATCCAAGGAGATCGGGGGCACCTGTATCGAGGTCCAGGCGGGCGCCAGCCGCATCGTCCTGGACCTGGGCCAGCCCATCACCCTGCCCAGGGACTTCCCCATGCCCCGGGAAGCCACCCCAGAGGCCGTGGCCTTCCTGAGGCAGGAGAAGGTCCTCCCAGCCGTCCCTGGGCTCTTCCCGGGCGATCCTGGGCCCCGCCCGGACGCCCTGATCGTCAGCCATCCGCACATCGATCATTTTGGGCTGGTCCGATTCGCGGATCCGGCCATTCCCTGCATCACCGGGGAGGCCTCCCGACGCCTCATGGACGTCTCCCTGCTCATCGCCCCCGCCGCAGGAAGGACCCCGGATGGGCAGGGGATGGCGCTCAGGGACCGGAAGACTCTCAGGATTGGGGCGTTTTCCATCACTCCCTACCTCGTAGACCATTCGGCCTTCGACGCCTACGCCCTGCTGGTGGAGGCTGGGGGCCGGCGACTTTTCTACTCGGGGGACTTCCGCGGCCACGGGCGCAAGCGACGCCTGTTCGACCGGCTCCTGGAGCATCCCCCCGAGGTGGACGTCCTCCTCATGGAAGGGACCCGGATCACGGGCCGCAACGACGGCTTTCCGGACGAGGAGGCGGTGGAGCAGGCCCTGGCGGACCTCCTCAAGCAGAATCCAGGGAAGCTGGCCCTGGCCACCTTCTCCGCCCAGAACGTCGACCGGCTCGTCACCGTCTACAAGGCCTGCCGGAAGGCCCGCCGCACCCTGGTGGTCGATCCCTACACGGCCTACGTCCTCAAGGAACTCGGGCCCTACGCCAAGCTCCCCCAGGTGGACTGGGCGGGCATCCGGGTCATCCGGACCAGGGGCATCACCCGCCTCATGAACGCCCGGGGCCTCGGGGACTTCATCGCCAGCCTTCCCAAGGCCGCCGGCACCTGGGGGGAGATCGAGGCCGATCCCGGGCGCCACCTCCTGGTCTTCCGGGACAGCATGATCCCCGACATGGAGCGACTGGAGGCCGTGCGCCAGGGTCGCTTCCTCCTGGTCTTCAGCCTCTGGGCGGGCTACCTGAAGGACGATGGATCCTTCGGGAAGTACAACGCCTTCGCCAGGAAGCACGGGATCAAACCGGTCCACCTCCATACCAGCGGGCATGCCTCGGTCGAGGACCTCCAGCGCTTTGCCTCAGCGCTGGGGAAGAAGTGCCTCGTGCCAATCCACACGTTCAACCCGAAGGACTTCCGTGTAAAGTTGACGGGCGTGAACGTCACCGAGCAAGAGGACGGCATCCCCTTCGAGGTCTGACCAATGCCCCTGCGCGCCGTCACCATCGATCTCGACAATACCCTGATCGACTTCATGCGCCTGAAGCGCACGGCGGCAGGCGCGGCGGCCCAGGCTATGGTCCGGACGGGCCTGAGGATGCGGGAGGAGAGGGCCCGCCGGGAGCTCTTCAGCTTCTACCTGCAGACGGACATTGAGGGGAACGACATCTTCACCCGCTTCCTGAAGAAGCACCGGGCCCTCACGGACCGCACCATGGCCGCCGCCCTCAACGCCTACATGGCGGCCAAGATGAAGGCCCTAAAGCCCTATCCAGATGTCCCGGCTACGCTCCTGTGGCTGCGGCGCCAGGGCTTGAAACTGGCGGTGGTGACGGATGCCCCGCGTCTTAAGGGCTACCAGCGTCTGGACGCCATGGGGATCGCGGACGAGTTCGACGTGGTGGTGGGCTACGAGGACACCGGCCGGCGTAAGCCAAACCCACTGCCCTTCGCAGCGGCGCTCAGGGCCTTGGGGGTGAAGCCGGAGGAGGCCCTCCACGTCGGAGACTGGCCCGAGCGTGATGTCGCGGGCGCCCAGGCCCTGGGGATGAAGACGGCCTGGGCCAAGTATGGGAGCGACAAGGGCCAGCTCCCGGCCGGGGTGAAGCCGGACTTCACGCTGGAGGCGTTCGCGGGGCTGAAGGGGGTCGTGAGCGCCGAGCGGGATGGCGGGTAGTCGGCGCCTTACCTGCGCGTCCTGGTGCCCCGCGGGAGGCCCAGCAGATCGCAGGTCATGGTGTCGTAGGACCTCCACCCCTTGCCGGGATCCTGCATGAGGCTCTCGAGTTCGGAGAAGCCGCTCTTCTCCAGGATCTCGTCGAGGGTCCGGCCCCGTTCGATCTCGATCTTCACGTCCACAGGGCCGTTGCGCAGGAACTCCCGCGCTATCGAGACCGCATGCCCCAAGGCGTCGAGAGCGTCGTCGTGCCCGCCCTTGGGGAAGCGGATGAGCTGGTCCCACAGGTCTTGCATGCCGGGCTTGAGCCACACCTTGCCGTTCTCGAAGGGGACCGCGAGTTCCATGGCGCGGGTGATCTTGTCCTTGGTGGGTGTGATCAGCTTGATGGGCAGGTCGGTGCGGTTGATAAGCTCCTGGCCCAGCATCGTCTGGTAGGCCACGGCCTCGACCCCGATGCGATAGGGCATGTAGCGGGCGTAGAGCTCCTGGATCTTCTGGGCCTGAAGCGTCAGGGAGGGGAGCCGGCCCAAATAGGCCTCCAGCACGTAGATGTTCCAAGTAGGCGCGTCCACCCCGATTAAGACGCAGGAAAACAGGTCGGAATGGCTGCTCTGGCAGGCAGCCGGGTCGACCCCCATGAATACCCTCAGGTCGGGAGGGAGGACGCTGTACTCCCGGCGCCAGTCCGACTTGAAAATCTGGGACTCGGGGTCGAGGGGGTCACATTGCATTTCCCGGAGGAAGAACGGCGTCCCCATCAACTTGCGGCAGGCCTCGAGCCGCGGGAGGGACCAGACCGCCTCCCACAGGGCCGTGCCATCGGGCCGGATAGCCTGGTACCGACGCGCGGTCCAGCCGGAGTCTGGTTTCAGCAGTTGGGCCATCAGGGACTCGCGGGCCAGGACCGTCCCCAGGACGACCACGTTACCCTTTGGCGAAAGCGCGGGGATGACCTCCGTGAGAAGCCACTCGCGGAGCTTCGCGCACCGCGCCGGGGAGTCCGACTGCTCGTTGTGTTCCATGTCGTCTAGGATGATCAGGCCGGGACGATGGCGCCCGTGACGCCTCCCGCGCACCTTACCCTCGGCCGGAAGGGCCAGAATCTTCGCCCCTGACCGGGTGACGGCCTCATCGACCCGCCAGCGTGTCGGGGCGGGTTTCGCGTTCTCGGGCTCGCAGACGCAGGGAAAATCCATGCGCAGGCGGACGTTGTCCTTGAGCTCCCGCTTGATGTGGCCCAGGAGATCCTCGGCCTGGCCGGCGGTGTTGGACACCAGCACGATGTACTCCTCGTGGCCGAAGACGAGGCAGTAGAGCGGGTAGATCAGGCTGGAGTACGCGGACTTGGCGAAGCCGCGCGGCCCCGCCAGGGCGATCATGGCCTCGCGCTTCACGGTCGCCTCGTCCAGGAGGGTGCAGATCTCCTCGTGCATGCTGCACCCGGAGGCCTCCAGGTAGTGCGGGAAGTAGATGCGGGCGAAGGCCATGAGGCTCTTCGAAGCCAGCGCCTTGCGGCTCTCCGAGGCCGCCATCTCGGCCTTGCTCCATGGGGTCCCGTCAGGAATCTTCGACTTCATCGTTCCCCTCCTTCCGCTCTTCCAAGGTGGAAGACAGGGCCTTGAGCTTCTCCGAGACCTCGATCTTCCGGACGTCCTGCCTCAGGATCTCGATGCGTGCGATGTGCTCGTCGGCCGCCGGCACGCCCTGGGCGATGATCGCCAGGCGCTCCAGTTCCTGGGCCAGGGCGGTAACGGCCGGGGTCTCGTCCTGGACGTGGTGGTGCATCTCGCCATGGATCTCCAAGGGGGCCTTCGGGAGGTAGCCGAGGTCCTGGAGGGATGCCACGAGCTCCCGCGAGATCGACCAGCAGACGCGGGCACAGGCGATCCTGTCGGCGGCGGAGACCTTCTTGTCCCCGTCCTTGCCGTCCTTCAGGGCCTTGTGGGCCAGCTCGATGTTGATCTGGGCCTCCCGCATCAGATTCCCGGCGACCTCCGCGGCGAAGCCGGGTCCGGGCTTGAGGGCGTTGGCCTCCCGGATCTTCTGCTGGTCCCGGCGGACGTTCCGGGCGCTCATCCTGAGGACGGAGGCGATGCTGTTGACGGAGACGCGCTCCTCCATCATCCGCTCGACCACGAGGAGGCGCTCTGCTACGGAGAGGCCGTCCCCGGTCAGTGCCCCGTCATTGAGGCGCCGGATCAGTTCATTGGCCGACCGGCCCGGCTCAGGGCCGGTCAGTGTGTCGTTAGGTGCGTCCGTCATGTGGGGCACCCTTCACTCGGAGTGCCCGGTCCCTGGGGGCCTGCGGGCTTGGCTTTGGTCCACTCCAGGACCTGGCCGTCACGCTCGATGAGGGCCTTCTTGCCGGTGGCCTCGACCCACATCTGGATCGCACAGTCGGCGTACTTCGGCTCGATCTCCATGGCGAAGCAACGGCGCTGGGTATCCTGGCAGGCGAGTAGTGCCGTCCCCGCGCCTAAACAGGAATCGACCACGATGGCGCCAGGACGGCTGGAGTTCTGGAAGGCTTTGGTGGCCAAGATGCGGGGCTTGATCGTGGGATGCGCGCTGTTGGCCTTGGGCCTCGGGCACTCCCAGACGGTGTCCTGGTCCCTGCCGCCGCGGAACAGGTGTGCTGCCCCGGGCTTCCATCCGAATAGGATGGGCTCGTGCCTCCAATGGTAGTCCTGCCGACCCAGGACGAAGGCATCCTTCACCCACTGCAGGACCTGGTGAAGCTCCCAGCCGGCCTCCCGGAAGGCGGCCCGGAACTCCTCGCCGCGGGTGTCAGCGTGGAAGAGGTAGATCGAGGCCCCAGGGCGGCTGTGCGCATAGGCGTGGCTGAGGATAGCCAGGATGAAGGCCTTGAACGCCTCCGGTCCCAGGTCGTCGTTCTGGATGGTCATGGCGTCTCCGGTCTTGCCGACGTAGGCGACCCCGTAGGGGAAATCCGACCAGAAGATGTCGGCCATGGTCCCGGCCATGAGTCGTTGCCAGGAGGCTTCAACGGTGGCGTCATCCACGAGGAGGCGGTGCTCTCCCAAGATGACGAGGTCCCCCTTCCTGGTTGTGGGCTCCGCAGGAGGCTCCGGAACCTCCGCCTCCTCCTCCAAATCCGGGAACTCGGGCTCCGGCACTAGGTCCCGGAGCTCGTCCAGGCGGAGGGCCTCGGCCAACTCGGGCAGGTCGTGCTCGATCTGATCCAGGATGGGACCCAGGCCCTCTGTGAAGACCCCGGCGAGTAAAGGACTGTTGGCGGTCACGTTGGCGGCCCTCTCCTTGGCCTCGTCCCAGTCAACGACGCGCACGCGGAAGCGGTTCCCGTCCGGGGTCACGATCTCATCACCCTCCAGACGCAGGGCGTCCCCGTACTGCTGGCGCAGGGCCTCCAGGCGCTGGTGGGCCGCGATGAGGTTCCCGGTGCGGAGGTTTTTGGTGAAGCCGCTCAGGTCGCCGAACTCCACCAGGGAGCGTCGAAGGGCCGCCAGGGCCTCCGGGCTGATACGGCGGGGGTTATAGGGGGCTGGCTTGAGATCGGTCAGCCCGAGGAGGCCATTCCGGACCACAGCGGCGGGCTCGGACGTGGTCGGGACCTGGCTCTTACTCCCGAGGTCCTCCGTCGGCTTCAGGGCGTTCCCGTTCATGGGGTCACCTGCAGGCATCCCGGAAGGCCTTCGCAGCACCGGGGGCAGATCATCGCGATGGCCTTGCGCTCGACGCAGCTCGGCCCCGCGTAGCAGGCCTCGGCCAGGACTGCGAAGAAGGTGTCGCTGTCTAGACCAGCGGCCACGTCGCCGCACATCCGGCAGAGGCAGATCTCCCCTTGGGAGAGGCCTTCCTTCATGAAGATGTGCGGTTCAAGGTCGTCGAACCGTAGGCGGGTCCCGCCGATGTCAATCGCCACGAACACGGCCGCATCCCGGCAGGAGGGGCAGTACCACATGCACTGCTCCCTGGAGAGAAGGCACTCCGGAGCCCTGTCCCGAGGCCAGAGCACGAGAACGAGCTCCCGCCGCGAGTCCGACTCGCTCAGGGGGCGGCGGCAACCGCGGCAGGGCCATACGGTCGAGGTCTCGGAGCTCATGGCTTCCCGCCCTTCTGCCGGAGCACCTTCAGGCGCCGATGGCCGGACACCAGGTGCCCGGAGCCAGGGCTGAGCGGGACGTCGCAGAGCGCTCCCGCCGCCCAAGCCCCCAAGGGGAAGTCCTGTTCCCGAATCAGATCCATCCACGCCTGAAGCTGACTACGGCCTGAACGGCCGATGCCCCGTGTCCTACGTCCCGATCCCTTCTTCATGTCGAGCCCTCCTGTAGGAGGTCCCGGTGCTGTTCACGTACAGCACCTGACGGACCTCACAAAGGGCAGTAGAACCCGGAAACGGAGGGCGATCGACCTCGCGTAAGAGGGGTCCTGCGCGCGACTATCGGAGGAGTTTCTCTAGCGAGGCTTCGCGCTCGCAGAGTTCTGCGAAGGGGACGGGCTCCAGAGGACGGATCACCTTCTGCATCCGTAGGTACCATTTTCTCGCGCGGTCGCACCGGTCTGCCACGGCCTTGCGGTCCCCGTCCGGGATCTTGTTCCTCCGCATCTCGGAGTCGATCACCTGCTTGCGAGACCATCCCTTCGACTCGAGATGCCGGAACACGCGCAGGATGAGCTCAAGGTCATCCGCATCTTTTCGGACTCTGAGGATGGGGATGCCGAGCCGGTGCCAGACCGTCCGTAGGTATCTGAACTGGCTCAGCACGTAATCTTCTCCCGAATACGGGGTAGCCAGGATGTACCCGACGATGGAGGTGGACACAGAGTCCATACCTATTGGGGGAAAGCCAGGGTTCACCTTGCGGCGGGCCTCCCGCTCTCGTCCTTCAGGAGGCAGAACCCCCCAGCGCCTTAGGAAAAGCTCGTCCAGCCGGTGTTTGAGCACGCTACGCTTCTTCTGGTCACGCGTAGGGACTTGCCGCACTCGGGCGTGGGCCTTGGCGTAGCAGGCGCAGTCCTCCTCAAATTCCGGCAGTCTCTGCAACAGCGCCCTGACCAGACAGAACCACGTCTTGGTCCGTTTGGCCCCATCGCGCAGTGCCTTCGCATCCTTCTTAGGAAGGCCGATCCGGCCCCCACCAGGTGAGCTGATTTCCATCGCCTGTTTGTACAGTTCTACGCTCTCAAAATCTTCCAGAATTGAGTGGATGTTCGGCCCGAACAGAGCGTTCATGTGGACCGCGCTTAAGAATAAGGAGGTTTCTATGGTCAGCATGGCCGCCAGGATCGAGGAACTGAGGACCCTGCCTTTGCCAGTGTTGCGGGAGCGCTACCGGGAGGCCCATGACGGCAAGGAAGCCCCCTGCACGAACCGGTACTACCTCTGGCGGAGGCTCGCCTACCGGATGCAGGAGTACGAGCTAGGGGGACTCAGCCAGGACGCCTTGGTGAAGATCGACGGCCTGAGCTCGTCCCTGGCTCAGACCCCACGGGCATCCCGCTCCCGAGGGCCGGTCGAGCCTCCTTCGCCGGCAGATCGTAGGGAGCGCCGCCTTCCCGCCCCGGGGACCCTGATCCGGCGCGAGTACAAGGATCGGACGGTCACCGTGAAGGTGCTGGAGGGGGGCTTCGAGTACGAGGGCAGGGTCTTCAGGAGCCTGAGTGGGGTGGCCAAAGAGGTCACCGGCGATCATTGGAACGGGTTTCTCTTCTTCAACCTGTAGGGGGCATCATGCGCGACGACAATGCTGGGGCGGACAAGGACGGAAAGAAGCGCAGGACCCGTTGCGCGATCTACACGCGCAAAAGCACCACTGCCGGCCTGGAGATGGACTTCAACAGCCTGGACGCTCAGCGCGAGGCCTGTGAGAAGTACATCGAATCTCAGAAGGGCGAGGGGTGGGTTCTCTGGCCGGAGTGCTACGACGACGGTGGCTACTCCGGCGGCAACGTCGAGCGCCCCGCCCTTCAGAGGCTTCTGGAAGACGTCCGCGCCAGGAAGTTCGACTGCATCGTGGTCTACAAGATTGATCGACTATCCCGGTCGCTCATGGACTTCGCCGGGATCGTGCAACTGCTCGACCAGCACGAGGTCACCTTTGTGTCGACCACGCAAAGTTTCAACACCGGCAGTTCGATGGGTCGGCTCACGCTTCACGTCCTTCTGAGCTTTGCGCAATTCGAGCGCGAGGTCGGGAGCGAGCGCGTCCGGGACAAGATGAGCGCTGCCCGTAGGCACGGCAAATGGGTCGGTGGATCCCCTCCATTGGGGTACGACATCGATCGGGAGAAGAAGCGACTGATCGTGAACCCGGAGGAGGCCGAGCAGGTGCGGCTGGCCTTCGACCTGTACCTGAAGCATCGATCCATTCTCGCAACGGTCCGGGATCTGAACGCCCGGAGGCTCACCACTAAGCATCGGTTCAGCAAGAAGGGGCGCGAGACAGGCGGCGGGTCCTTTCACGTCAGTAACCTCCAGCAGATCCTCAGGAATCCCTACTACATCGGAAAGGTCGCCGTGGACGGGGAGCTCTATCCCGGGGAACACGAGGCCATCCTTTCCGAGGAGGTCTTCCGGGCGGTGGAGAGGCTCCGGAAGGAGAACTGTCTATACCGCTCCGGGACGAACAAGAAGGGCCCGACCGCCTTCCTCAAGGGGCTCCTGCGTTGCCGGTCCTGCAGTTGCGCGATGATCCACTCCTACACGCAGAGGAACGGAAGGCGTTACACCTACTACGTCTGCACTCGGGCCCTGCAGATGGGCCGTGACACCTGCCCGGCCCCGTCTGTGAACGCCCAGTCGATGGATGATGCGGTCATGGCCTGCTTCAAGAAGGTCACCGAGGATCTCAAGACCCCCATGGATCCTCATCTGAGGGGGTTCTTCTCCCATACCTGGGACCAGCTCTTCCCGGCCGAGAAGGCACGGATCTTCAGGACCGCCCTTGAGGGTCTCGAGTACGACGGCAAGACCGGGGCCTTGAGCCTGCGGCTCAGCGACCGGGGCATGCAAAGCCTGGCCCGGGAGTTCGCCCCGGCGGAAGTGAAGGTGGCCTGATGCTTCAAGAGCAGGATCTCCCGCGTCTGGAATTCGAGTTTCAGGTGACGCTCAAGAGGGTCCACCGGAGGAACAAGACGGAGCTGGTGCCGGCCGAGCCGGACACCCGGCCCCATCCGCTCGTCCGCCTTCTGGTCCAGGCCCACCGGCTCGAGTCCATGATGCGGGAGGGCATGTTCAAGGACCATGCGGGGGCCGCGCAGTACCTTGGTGTCTCCCGGCCTCGAGTCGCCCAGATCGTCGGCCTGCTGCTTCTCGCTCCCCACGTCCAGGAGGCGATCCTGGCCGCCTCCCCTGAACGCCTGGCGTCCCTGTCGATCAAACGGGTCCGCCGAATCGCCGCCACCCCCGACTGGGTGAAGCAGGCGGTGCTCTGGGAACAGCTCTAGGCATCATCATCCCAGGTCTTCGTGCTTCCGGGTAACCGGTTAAGCCATACCGCCAGTTGACCGAACACGATCAATACACCGCCTGCCGCGACTGGCTCCCATCCGGATACAATTTGCTCATGAACTCGGAGCCGAGTGTTTATCAAATAGTAGTCGCTTGTTCGCTTCTTGCCGCATGGGTTGCGTTAGGCGTGATAGCCGCGATTTCCGATGCGGCGCATCCGTCACCAGTGTGGTTAGGCCGATCAAGCGTGTGGTGGGGATGCACGGCACTAATCCTGTTGGCGGTTTTCTTTTTGGGATCGAGATAGAAGACTAGTGGTGGAAGGAAGTCCAGGGCTCTGTGTGGCTTCCCGCCTGTGGTGGTACTCTCTCTCCGAATGAGAGAGTACCCGGAATCCGCTGGCTGAAACTTGAGCACCCCGCGCTTAATACCCCCGGTCGCCGGGGGCTCCTGTGTCCCGGGATTCTCGCGGAAGGGTATTAAGCGCGTCCCCGGCCGATCTGAGATTTCCGAGAGTACGAGAGTACCCAGACCCCCGATCCGGGGTGTCCACCGGCGGAAGGCGGGAAACGTGCCGATTCGAGAGTGCCGGGGCGGGGCTGGAAGGTGCCGCAATCCCGCGTGGTCTTGAGGGTAACGGCGGAATCCGAAACGAGGCGCCGGTGTTAAGTCCCGGGGCCCCGGAGTTCGATGGACAAGAGTGGTGCGCCCGGCAAGAGTCGAACCTGCAACCTTCGGCTTCGGAGGCCGACGCTCTATCCAGTTGAGCTACGGGCGCGTGGCGGGGCATTCTAGCGGCCCCCCGAAGGGCCTGCCAGACTACTTGGCGGGCACCGGGACCCGGAACCGGCGCCCTTGAGGATCCCAGGACAGTCCCGCTCCGTTCTTCTCCCACCAGGCCTTCCATGCCGTGACCTCATGGGTGGAGGCTCGCGTAACGACCAGGGAGTTCAGGCAGGAGAGGGCCTGTTCCATTTGTCCGGCGGCCTGGCTATCCAGGCGTGCCTGGAAGAAGACCAGGGACTCCCTGCGTCCCATGCGTCCCAGGGCGTAGGCCACGCCGGGACGCGCGTCGTCCGGACCGTCCTTGAGGATCCCGAGGAGGGGCTCCACGGCGGCGTTCTGGTCCAGCTCAGCGAGGGCCAGGGCGGAGAGCTGGACCGTGACGGTGTCCTGACTCCTCAAGAGGGCAAGCAGCGGTTTTTCCTGCTCCTTCAGTCCCAGGGTCGCCGCAAGGCTGATCGCGTAGGAGCGTGCCGCGGGATTCTTGTCCTCCAGGAGCGCCAGGAGGCGGGGGCGGGCCAACTCGGGGCAGAAGGTGCGGGCCATGTCGGTCAGCTTCCGGATGCGTTCGTTCCATCCCCACAGGCCGTTCTGGAGGGCGCCGGGCAGGTTCCCGAGGTTCTGGTTCGGGGGTGACGGCAGGGTCTTCAGGAAGGCGATCCCCTCGTCCAGGTCGGACCGGAACTTCTTCTGCTCCTCCTCGAGGGAGGCAGCCTCGATCCCGGCGCGGGCGGAGGCCCACCATTCCTGCCAGGATTTCAGGGACCCTCTGTTCCCTTCGGGGCCGGCGTAGGGGTCATAGCCCCGGGTCTCCCCCGTAAGGGTCCTGAGCATGCGGGCGGCGTTCAGGCGGTCGACCTCCTCGGGTGCCTCGAGGCGCTGGAGCAGGATGGACAGGAGCTCCGCGCGGGTCGGCTCCGGCTTGGGGGAGATGAAGACCCCGCCGCAGAGGACTTTGGCGTAGAGGCCTTCCTGGGTGAGGAGGAAATCGAGGAGGGTCTTGGGGGAGATCTGGCCGCCGAAACCGAAACCCCGCTCCTGGCCTAGGTCCCCGGCGGCTTTCGGCTTTTCCGACACGATGAAGGGCAGGCCCAGGGTGTCCGAGAGGTAGCGGGCGGTTCCCGGGATCGTCTTCAGCTGGGGGCTCGTGGAGCTGTTGATCTGCTGCCACAGGGTCTCCTCCAGGCGCGCCTGGACCTCCGGGTCCTTCATCGGCACCCCGTACCAGCGGAGGCGCTTGAGGATCTCCTGGACCCGGTCCCGGATCTCGGGATCGATGTCCTGAAGGGCCTTTTCCACGAAGGGGATGGCGGCCTCCCCGGCCTCCAGGAGGGTCTTCTGGGCGGCTTCGCGTTCCGGGAAGGAGGGGCTTCCGAGGCGCCTCACGGCCTCGGCGAGGTCGGTGGAGGGGGTCGCGGGTTCCGCCGACGCAACGGAGGCCACGAACAGGAACAGGAAGCCGGCCGCCGTGGTGAAGCGCACCCTGCGGGCCACGGCTACTTGGCCCAGGAGGGCGGGCCGGTCCGGATCTTGAAGATGAGGAGGGGACGGACATAGCGGCCGGCGTCGTTCTCCTCCCATCCCCACAGCAGGGGGAAGATCAGCGTGCGCCTGCTCCGGGTGGCCGAGGTCGAGGAGAAGAGTGGGAAGAGGCGGGAGGTCCTGATCTCGCCGCCATAGGGGTCCGGCCGGCGCGAGCGGTGCAGGAATTCGCAGAGGGCCGAGGTCTCGGAGCCCCTCAGGTCCGAGCCGTGGTGGAAGAGGATGGGCCAGAGGACGTTCACCGCGCTGGCGTCCGGAGCCCTCCGCACGGTAACGGGCTGGATCAGGCGGTGTCCGACCACATAGGGATCGCTCGGGAACCCCCGAGCCAGGGGCCAGAGCGTGGGGCCGATCCCGACCTCCTCATGCTCCGGCGTGCGCCGGATCCCCCACAGGGGCCTGAACAGGGTCTCGCTGTCGCCATCCGGGGAGTCCTGGACGTAGATCAGCGGCCAGAGGACGTGGTGCTCTCCCGTGTGCCGGTCGTGGAGGTAGACCGGCCAGGCCCTCTCGAAGGCCGCTGCGGAAGGGCGGATGCGGCTCTTTCCGCGGCCGTCCCATTCCATCTTGAAGAAGAGCGGCAGGATGGCCGTGTGGCCGGGCTTCCCCTCGCCTTCGCTCTCGTAGTCGATCAGGGGGGAGAGCCAGCCGTAGGAACGGCCGTCCTCCCCGCCTCCTCCCCGCCAGAGCGGGTCCAGGATGCCCCAGGACTTCCACGCCACGCTTTCGCCGGCCCGGGGGTGGCGGGGCTTGTGCCAGGCCGCCCGCACGAGGGTGAAGTCCCAGAGGCTGACGATGCGGGTGTCCCGGTCCCGGCCCGTACGGGTGAACTCGCTCAGCAGGGGCAGGATGCCGGTTTCCGAGCAGGGCGTGCCGTCCTGCTCCCAGCGTGCGCCTCCGGAGAGGATGGGGATGGAGAGCCAGGTGCTTGTGGGGGACGCCGGCTTGGCGGAGGGGGTCGAAGCGGAAGCGGAAGGCCGGACGGTCTTGGCATAGGTCAGGAGGGGCACGCTGAAGAACTCCGAGACGTCCGGCCATCGGGAGGATCCGGTCAGGAGGGGCCAGATCAGCCAGTCGCTGGCCTGGTAGGTCCGGTTGAACCGGTAGGTCCAGAACGGGATGATTCGGACCAGGGAGCCTTCCGGCCCCTTCTCGCGCTGGGCGATCCCGACATTCAGGTGGATGCGCTGGGGGGGAGGCGGGGCAGATGCCGGATCCGGGGCGTCCCCGAGCCCGGGAAGGAGGGTCAGGGGCAGGAGGAAAACCGCCGCGAGCGCGGGACGATTCAGCACTCGCGGACTCTAGCAGAATATAATCCCCGGCGCCATGCTTCGACGCGCCCTGCCCCGCTTCACCGCAGCCCTCTTCCTGGGCACCCTCGCAGGTATCCTGTGGACCTCCCTGTGCGGGGCCTGGCTGGTGCACGAAGCCCGTCTCGAGCAGGGACTCCGCTCCGGGCGCCTCCTCAACCTGGGCGCCATCCCAGTGCCCCATCCCACGCTGCTGGCAGGACTGACCTGGCGGGACGACGCCATGGCCGGCCTCTTCTACGGTCTGACGGCGGGCTGGCCCCTGGGCGGTGCGGCGGCCATCCTCCTGATGACCCGCCGCTGGAAGCCGGCCTGGGTCGCCCTGGCCGGCGTCTGGGTCGTGGTCCTCTGGGCCCTGTGGGCGGATCCCGTCCGCAACGAGGCCCTGCGCTGGCTGACCGGGATGACGGGCCTGGCGCTCTTCTCCCTTCTCCTGCCCGCCGGCCGCCGCGGGGCCCTGGCTGCACCCCTGGCCCTGGGCGTCTTCCTGGCCTGGAGGTTCTGGGAGCCTTCGGCCCAGGGTCCCCTGCTCCTGTGGGGGCTGGGGCTTCCCTGGGCCGTGGCGGCCGTGGTGATCCCGGTCGCGCCGGTTTCCGCATCCAAGCGTGAGGCAGCGCCATGAAGCTGGCCATGCTGGGCCTTCTCCTGGCCTCCTCCCTGGCCCCCGATCCCGAGGCGCTCGGGCAGTGGGAGGTGCGCGACAACCTCCTGCTGGAGAAGGCCTGGGGCCGTGCCGTCGTGGAGGCCTACTACCGCTGGACGCCCCTGGCCACCCTTCCCCTGGCCGATCCTTCGGAGCGCCCCCAGAAGCTGGCCCTGCTGGCGGTCTCCGACGAGACGGATGCCCGCAACCTGGACACCTACCTGGCGGGCCTGGGCTACAAGACGGAACGTTGCATTCCGCGGGAGGCGGAGCAGGCCCTCGCGAAGGGAGGGCATGAAATGGCGATCGTGGAGGTGGACGCGGACCTGGAGAGCCCGCGCAGGATCCAGGCGGCGTTGGCCCGCTCCCACCCCTCCCTGGCCCGCTCGGCCCTGGTGGCGATCCGGAAGGGGACGGGCAAGGCCCTGACCCCCGGAGAGACCGAGGACCTGCCCTGCCTGACCCTGCCGTTCACGGATCCCAAGGCCCTGTTCGACGCCCTCTACAAGGCCAGCCGGGCCCGGCCCGCCCTGAACGAAGTCCGCCTTTTCCTTCGCCTGGGCTCGTCCCCTCCCCTGATCGGGGGAGCCCTGGTCGCGGCGGCCCTGCTTCTGCTGGCCTCCCTGGCATGCCTCCTTCCGGGAAGGTTCCGGCTTGCGGGTTCAGCCCTCCTGGTCTCGATGGCGCTGGCAGGCGCCTGGTCCCTGCACAGGCTGGTCCAGCCTCCCTTGGCGCAACAGGGCCCTCTTCGCCACATGGCCGAGATCCGGGAGACCTTGGCAAGGGACAAGTCCCAGATCCCCTCCGAGGACCTGGATTTCCTGGCCGTCCAGCTCGAATCGGGAGGACCCCGCGTGCGCCGCGATGCGGCCTACACCTGGGCCGTGGCGGCCTTAACCTGTCCGAACGACCCTCGGCGGGTGGAGGCCCTGTTCTCCGTCTTCGAGGACCGTTCCGAAGCCTCGGACTTCCGGATGCGCCAGTGGGCCGCGGTAGCCCTGGGACTGAACGGAGGCGCCGCTGCCGTGCCGCGCCTGATCGCGGCGATCAAGGACCCCTCCCCCCTGGTCCGCGGCAAGGTGGCCGAGGCCCTGGGCCGCATCAGGGACCAGGGGGCCATCGGGCCCCTCCTGGAGATGGTCCGGGACGACAGCTGGTACAACGCCGTGATCGCCCGGGAGTCCCTGCGCCAGATGGGCAGATGAAGCTGCGCTGGGATCTGGGTCGGATCGGCCTCCTGCTGGCGGCCCTGCTCCTGCTGGAGATCGCTGGCACGAAGGCCTGGGAGCTCCTTCCCCTGAAGACCTTCCTGCCTGCCTTCTCCCGAGACTTTCCTGCCTTCACGGCCTGGGCGGCGGGCTCCCAGGGCCTGGAGGCCCTTTCCGAAATGGCCGCCCTGGCCTGGACCGGCCTGGTGCGCCTCCTCGACATCCTCCTTTTGTGGGGCATGGCCAGGGGCTGGGGCATGACCCTGCCCCGTTGGGGAAGCTTCCGCCGCGCCTCCCCGCATGCGTTTGGCGCCGCCTTGGCCTTCGGGGTGCTGGTCGGCATCCTGGCGTTCTGGCAGGGATGGCACTCTTTGGCCACGATGCTGGCGGGCGGTCCCAACCCGGTCTATGCCGAGGCAGGGACGGCGCTTCTGGGTATCCTCTGCATGGTGGGGATCGGGCCGTTGGCGGAGGAGATGGTCTTCCGTGGCGCCCTGCTTCCGTTCCTGCGGGAGGCCCTTCCCGTCTGGATGGCCGAGGGGCTGTCGGCCGCCCTCTTTGCCCTGGCCCACGTGCTGATGGGGGGGCCGTTGATGCTGGCGGAGCCGTGGCGGGCTTTGCCCCAGTTCGCGGGGGGGCTGGCCTTCGCCCGGCTGGCCACGCGGACCGAGGGCATCCTGGCGCCCTGGCTGCTGCATATGGCGGCAAACGGATTTATTCTTGCGCTACAACTCATTATAGCAATGTAAGTTACGAAAATACTGTGATTTTCAGAACCGCTCTTCTTCCCGAGCGTCCAAGGGGCATGAGAAAATCCTATGCCCTGACCGCTTCAGCAACCCTCCTCACCCTGCTGGCCTTCCTTCCCAAAGTCCAGGCCAGTCGGGCCGTGCAAAGCGTCGAGGAGCTTTGTAAGAGGGCCGACGCCGTCTGTCTGGCTACGGTCGAGAGGATTGAGGAGAACTGGAAGCCTCCCGAGGGGCCTAGGTCTGCCGCCTTCGGCTTCCGCGTTTGGGGACCCCATGCGGGCGTGCTCAGGATCGGTACTTTACTCAGGCCTCATCCCGAGCTGGATGTCTCGGCTCTCCTCACCCTGCCCTTTTGTGAAGAGGAGATCTTATGCAAGAACTTCAATGTAGCTTACGAGAAGGGTCAGACCTACCTGCTCTATCTCGCCTGGGACAAGACCGCCAGGCACTGGAACATCCTCCACAGTCCTGAAGCGGCTGTTTCCGTGAAAGGCCTGGCCGATCCGGCCGTCGCGGAAGTCCTCAAGGCCCTAGAGGTCCCTGGGGCGGAGATTCCCGAGAAGCTCCGCGGCACCTGGGAGAAGGCTTTCAGCATGCATGGGGATCGGCGCAACGGGGATCCCCGGTGGAGGGTGACCGTGACCCTGTCCAAGGACGGGCATTTCTCCTTCGATTCTGTGTCCGACCAGGAAATATGGCTTGTCGATCTGGTGGATGGCAAGCCTGCCGGCGTTAGGGCTTCCCAGCACAAGTACTCCCTCCATGCAGAGGGTGTGGTCGTCGGCGACGTGATCCTTCTCCGGTTTGATCCCGCACCCCAAGGGGAGGAGGAGCGCGCGGCAGAGCTGCATCTCGGGTACGACAAGGTGCTCAAGCAGGGGGTGGTCGCCTTCCGGTTCGAGAAGGATCTGCTGGTCCTTCAGGAAGGGGAGAAACACAGTCTCCACCTGAAGAAGGTTCCGGACCCCGACGCGAAGCCCTGAGCTCCCTTACGGCGCCGTCGGCAACGGCTGTTCCAGCTCCGGATGGTCCCAGGCCAGCAGGGCCTGCTTGGCCGCCATCGAGGTCGTCTGGTTGGGATCCCTGGCCAGGGTCTCCAGCGCCGGCCTGAGGGAAGGGTCCCTCAGCATCCCAGCCGCCTTGGCCGAACCGGCCAGCACCGTCTCGCGGGTCTGCTCCCCACCCTTGTCCTGGAAGGCCGCTTCGACCGTGGCGCGGTCCAGGAAGCGTCCCAGCACCCCGGCCGCAGAGGCCTGGCGGCGGCAGCCCAGCCAGAGGGCCGCCGTCCATTTCACCTCCGGCGCCTCGTCGGAGAGGGCCTTGGGCAGGGCCTTGAGCGCCGCCTCGTCCCCGATGGCACCGAGGGCATAGGCCGAGATCTTGCGCAGGGAGGGCGAGGGGTTGTCGAGGAGGGCGGCCAGGGGCCCGACGGCTTCATGGGCGCCGGAAGCCCCCAGGGCCCAGGCGCAGGCGTAGCGGCTGGAGCGGCGGTCCTCGGAGCCGTTCGCGAGCCCGCGCATCAGGGCCCCGGTCCCCTCGGGGGAGCCGAGTTCGCCCAGGGCCAGGGCGGCCCAGGCCCTCACCTCGTCCTGGATGCGGGGATCCTCGAAGACCGCCACCAGCTCCTTGCCGAAGGAAGGGTCGGTCCGGAGAGCGGCCTTCGTGTTCTCCTGGCGGATGGCAAGCGAGAGCTCCCGAGCGGCGTTCCAGCAGGGATTGTATTCCCAGGCCTCCAGGCTCCGGTAGCCGGCGTGCTTCCTCACCTCGGCCAGCAGGGTGCGTGCGTCCTTCTTCTCCCCGGCCAGCCGGCCGAAGAGGAGGAAGATGCCGGCGCAGACGGCCACGATGGCCATGGGCAGGAGAAAGAGCTGGAAGGCCAGGACCTTCCATTCCACTTTGTTGGATTCGGTCATGCGGGGATTGTAGACGAAAAATGAAAAAGCCGGCGCAAGTCCGCCGCTTCAAGCGTCCTCACGGCTCCGGAGGTCAGGTCCCCGAGAGCCAGGCCCCCGATGGCCACCCTGACGAGGTCGGTCACCTCGGCGCCGATGGCGATGGCCATGCGGCGGACCTGGCGGTTCATGCCCTCGGTGAGCACCAGCTCCACCCAGCAGGACTTCGACGTCGCACGCAGGATGCGGGCCCGGCAGGGGCGGGTCCTCTCTCCGCCGTCCAGGAGCACTCCCGAGGCGAGACGGTCCACCTCCGCGCCGGAGAGGGGGCGGGCGAGGCGGGCATGATAGGTCTTGGGCACGTGGGCCTTCGGGGAGGTCAGGCGGTCGGCCAGGGCGGTGTCGTTGGTCAGGATCAACAGGCCCCGGCTGGCCTGGTCGAGGCGTCCGGCGGCGATCAGGCGGGGGGTGCCGGGGGGGAGGAGGTCGAAGACCGTGGGGCGGCCTTGGGGATCCCTGGTCGTGGTCAGCACGCCCCTGGGCTTGTTCAGGGCCAGGGTGAGCCGTTGGGGTGGGGCTTTCGGCTCCACGCCCTCCACGGAGAGTGCGACACCGGCCTCCATCCGCTGGAGGGGGTCCCGGCAGGATCTCCCATTGACGCGGACCGCGCCGCTTAAGACGAGACGCCTGCCCTCCGCCCGGGAGCAGAGGCCCCGTTTGGAGAGCAGGCGTTCGAGCGGGATGCCGGTCAAGCCGCTACTTCAGCGTGAAAGTGACTTCGGCGCCCTTGCCGGCCTCGAGCACGACCTCGCCCTTCTCCTGGACCAGGGGCTTGCCCTCCTTGGAGGTCGGCTCGTGCCAGAGGGAGACGGTGTACTTGCCGGGGGGGACGCCCTCGATCTTGAAGCAGCCGCAGGCATCCGTGACAGTGGCGTAGCCGTTGTCCATCACGGCGACCCAGCCGCCCATCCAGGCGTGGATGTCACAGGTGGTGCGGATGAACTCGGGCTTCTCGAAGGGGCCGACGACCAGCTCCTTCTTGAACTTGGCGATGGTCTTGTTGTCCGCGGCATTGTCCGTGGACCACCAGTGGTAGTTGTGGGCGATCCCGTCCGGATTGAGGATCTTGGCGGTCTGTCCCTTGGTGATCACCGCGACGTGGGGGACGAAGACGCAGCCCTTCTGGTCGATGACGGCCGGGCCCAGGGTGGGGCCGCCCGTGGCGCCCTTCAGGAAGATGACGCAGTGGGCCACGCCCTTGGTGGCGCCGTCGACGACCAGGGCCTCGTCGAGCTTGAACTTGTCCTTGCCGCCCGAGGGGGTGCACTCGCACTTCTCGTTGTCCTTGTTCACCTCGAGCTTGGCGGGCTCGGGGACGGCGCCTTCCCAGGTCACCTTGCCGCTGATCGTGCCGCCGGAAGCCTTCTCCTGGGCCAGGGCGACGGGGGCGAGGCTGGAATCCTTCAAGGCCCAGAGGGCTCCGATGCCGAGGACGCCGATGCTGATCCAGAGTGCGGGCTTCTTGATCATGGGCTGTCTGAGCCTCCTGACGGGGTTAGCGGGGGTTCCCAAGGACGTACACGTATACGGAGACGGAGGGGTTCCGTCAATCCCCGGGCGTTCTGGCCGGCACCTTGACTGCTCCATTGATTGCCTGGGGGGGCTTTGCTAGACTCCCGCGGCGTTTGAGCCCCCCCCTGCCGGAAAAGCCTGATCGGGAGGGGAAAGGCTTCAGGCGCGCCTGGGCCTACTCCCAGATGGGCCTTCAGCTGGCCGTCACGGTCGGTTTGGGCCTGTGGGCGGGGCTGTGGGCGGACCGGCGATGGGACTGGTCACCCTGGGGCCTTCTGGCAGGGCTGGCCCTGGGTTCTGGGACAGGACTGACCGTCTTCCTGCTGGAAGCCGGAAAGTTGGGACGGGAAGAAGAGGAAGACAGAAGAGCCGAGAGAGAAGAAGAAGAGAGGAAATAGAAACCGCTGTGACCCGGATCCTGGCCGTCCTCCCTGCCCTGCTGTGCGCCTTGGTGCTTGCCCTGGTGGCGCCGTCCTGGCGCATCGCCGCTTTGGTCGGGGGGGGGCTGGGAGCCGGAGAAGCCCTCTTGGCCGCCGTGCTTCTGACCCGGACGATCTCGGGTTCCCACGATTCCTTCCTGAAGGCATTCCTGCTGGTGTTCGCCTCCCAGGCCGTAGCCTTCGGCCTGTTGGGTCTGCTGGCCTGGAAAGGCGTGTTTGCCTGGGCTCCCCTTCTGGGGGTCTATGGTATTGGGGCGGTCGGCGGGACGTTGGCGGTCGGCCTGAGACTCAAGCCTCGTATCGGGAAGGATGTCGCCGTTGCCCGCTGAAGCTGATCCCATCGCAGGTCTTTTCGACCATTTGAACGGTCATGCAGGCCGGCTAGGTCCATGGAACACGAATATCCATCTGGTGATGGCCGTGCTGGCCTCCGTTCTGGTGATCGTGGTCTTCGTATCCTTTGCCCATCGCATGAAGGCTCGTGCCGGGGGCCCTCCGAAGGGCTGGTTCGACAACATGCTGGAATCCTTTATCCTCTTCATCCGGGACGAGGTCGTAAAGCCCAACATGGGGCCTCACGCCGAGCACTACGCCCCCTTCCTGCTTTCCATCTTTTTCTTCATCCTTTTTGCAAACCTGTTGGGAAGCATCCCCTTCGGGGCTACGGCCACCGGGAACTCCGGGATCACGGCCGGACTGGCCCTGGTGACCTTTGCCTATGGAGCCTTCCAGGGCGTGAAGGCCCAGGGTTTCGGACACTATGTGAAGAACTTGGCTCCCGCCGGCGTTCCCGGCTTCGTGCTGGTCCTCCTCTATCCCGTGGAGATCCTTGGGCTGATCATCAAGCACGTGGTCCTGGCCGCCCGACTCTACTTCAATATGATGGCCGGCCACCTTGTGCTGGGGATCATCCTGCTGATGCCGAAGCTGATGCATGTCGACGCCGTGACAGTGCCTGCCTATGTCCTGGCCTGCGGGATCAGCTTCCTGGAGCTGTTCGTGGCGTTCCTGCAGGCATACGTATTTGCCCTGCTGGCCTCGATCTTCATCGGGGCCCAGGTTCATCCGGAGCATTGAGTCGGGTCTTCTTTTTTGAAGGAGGGTAAGGCGTGGTCAATATCATGATGGGAGAGCTTTTCGCCGGAACGGGTTCCGCGCACTTCGCGGCGGGCCTTGGCGCCGGTCTGGTTGCCATCGGCGCGGCCGCAGGCATTTCGAAGATCGCTGCGGCGGCCATGGAAGGCACGGCCCGCCAGCCCGAGGCCGGCGGCGCCATCCGCACCGGCATGATCATCGCGGCGGCGCTCATCGAAGGGCTCGGCTTCGCCGCCCTCGGCGCCTGCTTCATGCTGGCGGCCAAGTAGCGCCGTCGTGTTTTCGATGATGCTGGCAGCCCACGCCGTACACGGCGGCGGGGCGACCCTGAACCTCGTGCCGGACGCGAACACCCTGATCCAGCAGGTGATCCTGTTCACCGTGCTGGCGGCGGTGCTCTACAAGTTCGCCTGGAAGCACATCCTCCACGCCCTTGAGGAACGGGAGGGGAAGATCCGGGGGGACCTGGAGCGAGCCGAAGCCTCCCGCAAGGAGGCCGAGGCCGTACTGGCCAGGCACCAGGCCGCCATGGACCAGGTCAAGGGCGAAGCCCAGGCGATCCTGGACGAGGGCAAGGCCGATGCCTTGCGCCTCAAGGAGGCCATCCTGGCCGAGGCCCGCGCGGAGGCCGGCAAGACCGCCGAGCGCGCCAAGCGGGAGATCGAGCTGGCCAAGGACAAGGCGATCCAGGACCTCCAGGCCCAGGCCGCCTCCCTCTCGGTATCCATGGCGTCGCGCATCCTGGGCAGGGAGGTCAAGGCCTCCGACCAGGAGCGCCTGATCCAGGAGTCGCTTTCCGAGTTCAACCGGCAGACGATGAACTGAGATGTCCCGCCGCGATCCCGTCGCCAAGGTCTATGCCCGGGCCCTCGCGGATGCCTCCGGTTCCGGAGCGTCCGACGTGGAGCAGGCCTTCGACGCCTTCGCGGAGGCCTGGCGCGCGGATCCGCAGATCCGATTTTTCCTGCTGGCCCCCAACCTTCCCGCACAGGTCAAGCGGGAGGCCCTCGGCAAGGCCCTCGCCGGCGCCCCCGAGATCTTCCTGAACTTCCTCGGCCTGGTGCTGGACAAGGGGCGTGCAGGGGCCCTGCCCTCCATCCACGAGGCCTTCCGCGACCTCCGCGACGATGCGGCGGGACGCGTCCGCGTCCAGGCCTCCACGGCCTGTGCAATGACGCCGCCGCAGTCCTCGTCGGTGAAAACCTCCCTGGCCGGAAAGCTTAAGCGGGAGGTCGTGCTGGAGGAACGGGTGAAGCCCGAACTTCTCGGCGGACTCCGCCTCCAGGTGGGGGACTGGGTGGCCGACGGGACCCTGGCGAGGAGACTCAAGGACCTGGCCCGCGACGTGATGGACGCCCGGCCCCCCGAAGGGGCCTGGACAACGTGAACCACCTTTAGGAGCCGCACATGAAGATCCGCTCGGAAGAGATCGCCGCCGTCCTTAAGAAGCAGATCGAGGGCTACAAGTCCTCGCTGGCCGTCGAGGAGGTCGGCACCGTGCTCGAGGTCGGCGACGGGATCGCCCGCGTGCACGGCCTCTCGAAGGCCATCGCCGGCGAGCTGCTGGAGTTCTCCAACGGCGCCTTCGGCCTCGCCTTCAACCTGGAGGAGGACTCCATCGGCGCGGTCATCCTGGGCGACTACCTGACCCTGAAGGAGGGCGCCTCGGTGAAGCGCACCGGGCAGGTCGTCTCCGTGCCCGTGGGCCCGGCCCTGATCGGCCGGGTCGTCAACCCCCTGGGCATCCCCCTCGACGGAAAGGGCCCGATCAAGACGGACCTGCGCCGCCCGGTGGAGAGCCCCGCCCCCGGCATCGCCGACCGCCAGCCGGTCAAGGAGCCCATGCAGACCGGGGTCAAGGCCATCGACTCCATGATCCCCATCGGCCGCGGCCAGCGCGAGCTCATCATCGGCGACCGCGGCACCGGCAAGACCGCCATCGCCATCGACGCCATCCTCAACCAGAAGAAGAGCGGGGTCATCTGCGTCTACGTGGCCATCGGGCAGAAGGCCTCCACCGTCGCCTCCGTCGTGAAGAAGCTCGAGGAGAACGGCGCGATGGACTACACCATCGTGGTTTCGGCCTCGGCCTCCGACCCGGCGCCGCTCCAGTACATCGCCCCCTACTCGGGCTGCGCCATGGCCGAGCACTTCATGTACAAGGAGGGCAAGGCCACCCTCTGCGTCTACGACGACCTCACGAAGCAGGCCTCGGCCTACCGCCAGATCTCCCTTCTGCTGCGCCGCCCGCCCGGGCGCGAGGCCTATCCCGGCGACGTGTTCTACCTGCACTCCCGCCTGCTGGAGCGAGCGGCCAAGCTCTCCGCCGACCTCGGCGGCGGATCGCTCACGGCGCTTCCCATCATCGAGACCCAGGAAGGCGAGGTCTCGGCCTACATCCCCACGAACGTGATCTCCATCACCGACGGGCAGATCTACCTGGTGCCCGACCTCTTCTTCTCGGGCGTCAGGCCCGCGGTGGACGTCGGCATCTCGGTCTCCCGCGTCGGGGGTAACGCCCAGATCAAGGCCATGAAGAAGGTGGCCGGGCGCCTGCGCCTGGACCTGGCCCAGTACCGCGAGCTGGAGGCCTTCGCCCAGATGGGCACCGAGCTGGACAAGGCCACCCAGAGCCAGCTGGACCGCGGCAAGCGCATGGTCGAGGTCCTGAAGCAGGGACAGTACGTGCCCATGCCGGTCGAGGAGCAGGTCGTGATCATCTTCGCCGCGGGGCGCGGGCCCCTCGACGAGGTGCCCGTGGAGAGGGTCCGGGAGTTCGAGGAGAGGTTCCTGGCCTTCCTGCGCCAGAGCCATCCCGAAGTGCTTGCGGCCATCGCCAAGGACAAGGACATCTCCAAGGAATCGGAGGACAGCCTGATGTCCCTGTCCGCGGAATTCCGGAAGGCCTTCCTGGCGGGCAAGGCGGCGGATCCGAGGCCGGCGGCTGCCGCCTCTGGGGCACGGTGAGGGAGGCGGTGTCCGATGCTCAGCCAGGAACAGCTGGAGCGGTACCGAAGGATCACTCCCGGGGAGAGGCTTCGGCTTTCGATGGAACTGACGACGTCCGACCTGCGTTTTCTGGAAAGCCTTCCTCCGGAGGAGGGGACCAGACGCTGGGGATTCATCCTGCGCCGGCACAAGGAAGGGAACCAGCGCCTGTTCGAGGCGCTGGGAAGGCAGTCTTGACCGGTAACGCCATCGTAGAGGTCCTCTTCAAGGTGCTCGATCTCGTCGAGGCGCAGGGGATGCCCTACTACGTGATGGGCGGCATCGCCGCCAGGACCTGGGGCCTTCCCCGCTCCACCTTCGACGTGGACCTCTCGTTGTCCCTGCCCCCGGAGGAGGTCGCCGGATTCTGCGCCAAGGCCTCCCAGGCGGGATTCGTTGTTCCCGAAATCCATCTCAAAGGGTTCGCGGACACCTTGAAGGGCATGCGGAAGTTCTCGTTCCAGGATGCCGCCTTTCCCAAGCCCGTTGAGGTGGATGTCTTCCTGGTGACGACCCCATACCAGCTCGAGGCCCTCCGTCGTCGCCGCGAGGTCGCCTATGAGGGCCGCAACGTCCGGATGATCTCCCCCGAGGACCTGATCCTGCACAAGCTGTTGGCCGGGCGCCCCAAGGATCTTTCGGATATTGATGATATTCTCCTCATTCAGGGAGAGGTGGACCGTTCCTACCTCAGGACCTGGGCGAAGGTGCTGGGCGTCGAGGCCCTGCTGGACGAGAGGGTGAAGTAGCCATGGCCAAGCTGAGGGAAATCCGCAAGCGGATCAAGTCGGTCCGCAACACGAAGCAGATCACCAAGACCATGGAGATGGTCTCCACGGCGAAGCTCAAGCGCGCCATGGACCGGGTGAAGGCGGCCCAGCCGTACGCGGTCGAGGTGGAGGCCCTGCTCAGGTCCTGCGCCCGTGCGGCGGCCGGCGGCGCGAGCCACCCCCTGGCCAGGCCCGGCAAGGAGGGCGCCCCCGAGGGTATCCTGCTCCTTACGGCCAACCGCGGGCTCTGCGGAGGCTTCAATACCAACGTGATCAAGAAGGCGCGGGCCCAGATGGAGGGGAAATCCGTCTCCCTCTCCGTCTCGGGCAAGAAGGGCCTCGGCTTCTGCCGTTTCCAGGGCATCGAAGTGCATCGCCGCTACACCCAGTTCGAGGAGAAGCCCCGCTTCTCCGAGATCCGGGAGGTGGCACGGGACCTGGCGTCCGACTTCACCCAGGGCAGGATCCGCTCCCTCACCCTGGTCTACACGGCCTTCCGCTCCGCGGGGGACCAGAGGCCGGCCGCCCTCCAGGTCCTTCCGGTGCCGCTGGCTTCCGTTGCAACGTCGGAACCCAAGGGCCTCCCGCCGTTGTCGAGCCCCTCCCCGAAGGAGATGCTGGACCGCCTGGTGCCGGAGTGGCTGGAGCTCGTCCTCTACCGGGCCTTCGTGGAGTCCGCCGCCTGCGAGCAGGCCGCCCGCCGCGTCGCCATGAAGTCGGCCACGGACAATGCCGACGAGATGATCAAGGCGCTGACCAGCCAGGGCAACCGCGCCCGCCAGTCCCAGATCACCCAGGAGATCTCGGAGATCGTCGGCGGGGCCGAGGCCGTCTCCTAGCCAAAGGCGGGGTTCAGGCGCTCCAGCGCCGCTATACTGGCGTCCATGCCTGCCCCGGCTTTCACGCTCCGGGTCACCCGCGGTCCGCTGGCAGGCCGGGAGTTCCCCCTGGCCGGACCCCTGGTGTTCGGAAGGGGTGAGGACTGCGACCTGCGCCTTCTGGACGAGACCGTCTCCCGCCGCCACGCACGCCTGGAGGCGTCCCCGGAAGGTCCCCTGCTGAAGGATCTGGGGAGCTCCAACGGCACCTATGTGAACGAGGCCCGGATCACGGAGAAGATCCTGTTTCCGGGGGACCTGCTCAGGGTGGGGGCCTCGGAGTTCACCTTGACCTCCTCCGCTACGGATGCCATGCGGTCCACCGTGATGGCCCCGGCCTCCGGGGAGGCCCTGGCCAAGGTCGAGGCGTCCATCCTGCCGGAGCGGGGGGACATCCTGGAGGTCCATCCCTCGGCTGGGCAGTTGAGCTCCCTCTACCGCCTCCTGAGGGAGATGCCCGCCCAGTGCCCGCCCGATCGCGTGGCGGAGGCCTGGCTCTCCCTCCTCGTGAAGGAGCTGGGCGCCTCCTCGGGGAGCGTTCTCCTGTGCGAGGGTGTGCAGGAGAAGGTGCTGACGGTGCCTCCGGGGCCGACCGCCCCGATCAGCCGCACGGTGCGCCAGCGCGTCTCCGAGAGAGGAGAGTCCCTGCTGGTGGCGGAGCTGGCCTCCAGCCCCTGGGCCTCGGCCAGCGCCAGTCTTGCGGCAGCCAAAACCGCCAGCCTGATCGCGGCTCCCGTCCTCTGCGGGGAGGAGCCCCCGGGTCTCCTCGTCCTGGTCCGACTGGCCTCCGCCCCTCCTTTCGGGGCGACGGACCTGGCCGTGGCGACCGAAGCCGCCCGGGTCCTGGGCAGGACCCTTTCCGGGGCCAGGACCCAGGCCGCCCGGAGCCGCCAGCTTGGCCGCCTGGTGGCCCGGGAGTCCGATCTGGTGGGGGATGCCCCCGCCTTCCTGGCTGCGGTGGACATGGCCCGCAGGGCCGCGCCCACCTCCTGCACCGTCCTGGTCATGGGGCCCACGGGCAGCGGTAAGGAGCTGATCGCCCGCCTGATCCACCGGGAGAGCCCCCGAGCCGAGGGGCCCTTCGTGCCCGTCAACTGCGCGGCCATCCCCGAAGGCCTGCAGGAGAGCGACCTCTTCGGCCACGAGAAGGGGGCCTTCACGGGAGCCGTCCGCGCCCGGGACGGGAGCTTCGCCCTGGCCGACGGGGGCACCCTTTTCCTGGACGAGATCGGGGAACTCGCGTTGGCAGCCCAGGCCAAGCTCCTGAGGGTCCTCGAGACAAGGACCTTCCATCGGGTCGGCGCGTCGGCATCCACCCGGGTCGACATCCGTCTGGTCGCCGCGACCCACCGGGACCTTCCCGCGGAGATCGCCGCCGGCCGGTTCCGGGAGGACCTCTTCCACCGCCTCAACGTGGTGGCGGTCTCCATGCCTCCTCTGTCCGGAAGGCCCGGGGATGTGCCGGTCCTGGCCACCTACCTGCTGAGGCGCAAGGCCATGGAGCTGGCCCTGCCTCCCCGGGCCATCACCCCGGAGGCCCTGGACGCCCTTGGCGCCTACTCCTGGCCGGGGAACATCCGGGAATTGGCCAACGTCCTGGAGCGGGCCCTGGTCCTGTCCCGCGGCAGCGAGATCGGGCTGGAGGACCTGCCCGCCGAGATCGTCCGTCCAGCGGGGGCCCGGGGTACGCCCGCAGCGCCGCCGAGGACCCTGGCCGAGTACGAGCGGCAGGCGGTCATGGAGGCCCTGGAGGCCACCGGATGGAACAAGCGCGCGGCGGCGGACCGCCTGGGCATCTCCTGGCCCACCCTGCACAAGAAGGTGATCGAGTACGGTCTCAAGGCCCCGGAGAGCCTCCCGAAGGAGGAGTGAGGGCGGCTATACTCCCCCGCTGGCCCCGTACCGGAGGAATCCGCATGCGCATCTCCCGATGGCTCCCCGTCCTGGCCGCCGTCCTGGCTTCGGCCTCGGCCTTGGAAAGCCCCCTGACGGGCAAGCCCCTGCCCGAGCTCGAGCTCTCCGTGCCCCTGCAGGGGGAGGCCTGGAGGCGTGCCGACCTCCTGGGCAAGGTCGTGGTGCTGGACGTCTTCCAGATCGGCTGCCCGGCCTGCATGTCGAACTCCCTGCCCGAGGCCCAGAAGCTGTACGCCCGCTACAAGGGCGACGAGAGGGTCCGCATCGTGGCCATCGCCACGGCCTTCGAGAAGGCCCAGTATCCCTGGATGGCCGACGAGGCCCGGATCCGCCAGACCCTCCAGGAGAAGAAGTGGGAGTTCCCGGTGATGCGGGATGTGCCGGAGGAGAAGGCCGTCCGCACCCTGAGCCTGACGGGAGGCTCCGGCACCCCACTGACGTTGGTGATGGATCCACAGGGCATCGTGCGCTGGCATGATTTCAATAGCACCCCGGCGGCCTCCAAGCAGATCGCCGACCTGGTGGAGAGCCTCCTGGAATCCTTCTACGTGCCCGCGCTCGGCGAGACGGCCACCGCGCTCAAGCCGGCCGCCAAAGCCTACGCCTCCGGGGACTACGCCAAGGCCTATGCTGGGGCGTCTGCCCTGCTGAAGCAGGAAGGGGCGACCGAGGATGCCAAGACCCAGGCCGGGACCCTGCTGAAGAACCTCGAGGACGGCGCGGGCCGCCTGACGGAGGCCGCCCGGGTCCGCCTGGAGGCCGGTCATCCCGCCGACGCCCTGGCCCGCCTGGAGAAGGCCGCCAAGCTCTTCCGCGGGGTGCCCAAGGCCCAGGAGGCCGTCGACCTTCTCAAGAGCTGGAAGGCGGATGCGGCGGTGGTCAAGGATCTCAAGGCGGAGCGGGAGCTGGAGAAGGCCCAGGCCGAGCTCAAGGCCGACAGGCAGGGCCTTGCCAAGCGCCTGAAGAAGCTCCTGGAGACCTACAAGGGGACCCGCGTCGCGCCCCGGATCGAAGCCGCGGCGGGGTAAGGGCTGGCAGGAGGAATGCCATGAAGATCGAGATCAAGTACCAGCCGGCCTACGCCCTGGGCATCGTCCGCCTGGACGCCGGGGAGTCCGTGCAGGCCGAGAGCGGGGCCATGGTCTCCATGTCCGGCAACGTCCAGATCGAGACCCGGATGCAGGGGGGCCTATTCGGCGCCCTCAAGCGCAAGGTCCTCGGCGGCGAGAGCCTGTTCACGAATACCTTCACGGCCGTCGGGCGGGAAGGCGAGGTCACGTTGGCCCCGACCCTGCCCGGGGACCTGTCCGCCATGACGCTGTCGGGGGAGCCCCTGTTCCTCCAGTCCGGGTCCTTCGTGGCCTCCTCCTCCGGCGTGGCCCTGGATACGGCCTGGGGAGGCTCGAAAGGCTTCTTCAGCGGGGAGGGGCTATTCCTGCTCAAGGCGACCGGGGCGGGGGAACTCCTGATCTCCTCCTACGGGGCCATCCACCGGGTGGACCTGCATGATGCCCCCTACATCGTGGACACGGGGCATGTGGTGGCCTTCGGGGCGGGGCTCTCGTACCAGGTCAAGGGCGTGGGAGGGATGAAGTCCACCCTGCTTTCGGGCGAGGGCCTCGTCTGCGAATTCACCGGCCGCGGGCCGCTCTACCTCCAGACGCGCAGCACCCAGGCCTTCCTGTCCTGGCTCCTGCCCAGGGTCCAGCGCGGGGGCGGCGGCCGTTCCGGCGGAGGGTTGGGGGATCTGCTGGGCGGGGAGTAGGGCATGATCCTCGGCCTCGGCACGGACCTGGCCTCCGTCAAGCGCCTCAAGGCGGCCCGGCGCCGCGCCGGATTCGACGCGCGGGTCTTCACACCGGGGGAGAGGGCCCAGGCTCGCCGCCGTGTGGACGCGGACCTCCACCTGGCCGGGCGCTTCGCCGCCAAGGAGGCCGTCATGAAGGCCCTGGGGACGGGCTGGACCTCCGGAGTCACCTGGCAGGGCATCGAGATCCTCCACGGCGCGGCGGGCCAGCCGGTGCTGAAGCTCACGGGCGCTACGGCCCGGCGGGCCAAGGCTCTTGGCATCCGGCGATGGCACCTTTCCATTTCGCACGATGCCGGGATGGCCCTGGCCGCCGTGATCGCGGAGGGGTGAATGTGAAAAGCGCCCTCTGGAAGCCCTTCACCCAGATGAGGGACCTGGACGAGGTTCCCGATCTGGTCATCGCCCGCGGCGAGGGGCGGTGGCTGGTCACTGAGGACGGCCGGCACCTCTATGACGGGGTCTCTTCCCTGTGGTGCAACATCCATGGACACCGAGTACCCGCCATCGACCAGGCCATCCGCCGCCAGCTCGGCCGCATCGCCCACACCACCCTGCTGGGCGCCACCCATCGTCCGGCCGAGGACCTGGCCCGCCGGCTCGTGGACCTGGCCCCGAAGGGGCTGACCAGGGTCTTCTATTCCGATAACGGCTCCACCGCGGCCGAGGTCGCCCTCAAGATGGCCTTCCAATATCATCGGCAGAAGCCGAAGCCGGAGCCCCGCCGCACCCGTTTCCTGGCCCTCTCCAACGCCTATGACGGGGACACCCTGGGCGCCGTGGGGGTCGGGGGCATCCCCCTTTTCCATCGCATCTACGGCTCCTTGGTCAAGAGGGCCGTGCAAGTTCCCCCGGGGGACCTCGACGCCCTGGACAAGGCCCTGAAACGCCACGGCCGCCAGTTTGCGGCCTTCGTCTTCGAGCCTCTCGTGCAGGGGGCGGCCGGCATGCATCTGCATTCCGCCGCATATCTCAAAGAGGCCGCGAAACGCTGCCGACGGCACGGCGTCCTCCTCATCGCCGACGAGGTGGCCACGGGATTCGGCCGCACGGGGCGGATGTTCTCCTGCGAGCATGCGGGGGTGGCTCCGGACCTCCTCTGCCTCGCCAAAGGCATCACGGGAGGCACCCTGCCCCTGGCCGCGACGCTGGCGACCGAGCGGATCTACCGGGCCTTCCTGGGTCCCTTCACGAGCTGGCGGACCTTCTTCCATGGCCACACGTACGGAGGCAATCCCCTGGCCTGTGCCGCCGCGCTGGCCAACCTGGATCTCCTCAAGCGGAGCCGCGTGGTGGAGAAGGTGGTTCGGAAATCCGAACTCCTCGCCGGGGTCCTCCAGCGCCAGGTCGAGCCCCTGCCCTGGGTGAAGGAGGTCCGTCAGCTCGGCTTCATGGTCGGGATCCAGCTGGCCCAGCCGTCCGGACGGGATTTCCCTGCCGCCGTCCGCACGGGCTGGAGGGTCTGCTTGGCCTGCCGGCGCCACGGTCTTCTTGTGAGGCCGCTGGGGGATGTGGTGGTCCTGATGCCTCCGCTGACCGCCACGGAGCGGGAGCTCCGCTGGATGGTTTCCGTGGTCGAACGGGCCCTGAGGGAGGTGTTGCAAGCCTCCCGCACCGGGAGGATACTCCCCGTCCCATGTCCGAGACCGCCTGGCACAATGTCCTGAACGAGATGACCGCCGTCCATGGCCCCTCCGCCCGGGCCTGGCTGGCTTCCGCCGTGCTCTCGGACGGCCCTGACGGGGCCCTGCTCCTCAACCTGCCCAACGCATTCGTCCGGGATGTCCTGAGGGAGCGTTGCGGCGAGGCCCTCCGGAAGGCAGCCCGTTCGGAAGGCTACAGCCGAGTGGACCTGAGGGTGGTCGACGTCCGCCGACCCGAGCAGACCACCTTCGCCTCCTTCCGGGTGTCGGAGGGGAACCAGTTGGCCTATGCGGCAGTCACTTCCCTGGCCCGCCGCCTCAGATCCGAGATCCATCCCCTGGTTCTGCAGGGACCTGAGGGTTGCGGAAAGACGCATCTTATTTCTGCGCTGAGGGATGTGGCGATGGCCCGTCAGGTCTCTCCCGTGATCTCGACGGATCCAGGTCGCCTGAGTCGAAGGCTTGGCCTTGCCGCCAAGGCCGGAAGGCTGGGGGAGTTCAGGTTCTGGCTCCGTTCCTGTCGTCTTCTGCTGGTGGACCAGGCGGATCGTCTCCAGGGAAAGACCAAGACCCAGACCGAGCTGATCCATGCCCTGGATGCCTTGGCGGCTTCGGGCGGGGTCGCTGTCCTGGCGCTTCGGGAACCGCCTTCCGATCTGAGCGAGTCCCTGGGATCCAGGCTTCGAGGTGGGCTATGGGTAAATATCGACGTAACTAGTTGATAATAATAAAGATAAAATAACACTCAAGATTCGTCCTGTTCCAGCCGATAGGACACGATATCCGGTAGAGGGCGAAGTCCATGATCGAGGCATCCATGCTGAGGGACACGGGCATCCGGGCGGCCGACCGCCTGGGCAGCGTCGGCCTCGGCCTGGGTGCCCTGGAACGGCCCGCTCCTCCCGGCGGCGGGGTCCTTCCGCCTCCGAGTCCGCCCACCTCCCTGCCCCAGAGCCCCTTCGATCGCCGCGACCTGGTCGACATCCGCGGCAACCTGAGGCCCCTGGCCGCCGACTCCAACGTGGCCCTGGGCGCCTCCGACGAGGAAGGGGGGGGCGCAGAATCCTCCACGGGGAGCGGGAAAAGGCGGAAGACCGCCCAACCCCCTCAGGCTACTTTCCGTCCCCTGCTGGCGGCGTATGGGATCCTGACGCCTGCCCTTCCTCTGCCGGTCTCCTCGCTCCAGCCCGCGGTCCCGTTTCCCGCCGGGGAGGGAAGCCAGCGTGCACGACGACTCGCGGAGGCCTTCCGGACGCCCGAGCCGGAAGAGGATTTGGGCAGGTTCCTCGACCTTGCCGCCTAGACCGGTTGGAACGCCGGTTCATCCCATCCGGCACGATGTTGCCAAGGTCTCTTCCCCGGATTTCTGGTCCCAGCGCTATCTTCTGGGGGAGGACGGCTGGGAAAAGGGCCGTCCTGCCCCTCCCCTCCTGAGGTTGGCCTGCAGCCTTCCTCCCGGTCGGGTGGCCGTCCCCGGTTGCGGGCGCGGGCATGAGGCGCTCGCCCTGGCAGCCCTGGGTTGGGAGGCCGTGGGCTTCGACTTCGCCCCCGAGGCCGTGAGGGACGCCCGGCGTCTGGCCCGCCGTCACGGTGCTCAGGCCCGTTTCGAGCGCGCAGACCTGTTCCGCCTGCCCCTCCGCCACAGGGGAGCCTTCGATGCGGTCTTGGAGCACACCTGCTTCTGCGCCATCGCCCCCTCCCGCCGCGGGGCCTACGTGCGGGTCGTGCGGGATCTCCTCAAGCCGGGGGGGCTCCTGCTGGGGCTTTTCTATGCCCACGGCCGCCCGGGGGGGCCCCCCTTCTCGGTCTCGCAGGCGGAGATCCGCCGCCGGTTCTCCCGGGACTTCCGGATCCTCGCCGTCTCCACGCCGCGGGATTCCTTTCCGTCCCGTCTCGGCAAGGAGCGCCTGATCCTGATGCGCCGGAAAAATCGTCGAAATTAAGGGCCGCCCCGCTATCATGGCGAAGTCCTTTGCTCAATGGCTCTGCTCAACCATGTTCCACCGGAGGAGAGGTCACCGATGAAGCCTTCCAGCCTGAACCGGACTATCCTGGGCACCTTGGCCGCGGGCCTGCTGGCCTTCGGCGCCTGGCCGGATGCCTCGGCCGCCACCCTCTGCAACGCCGACGACCTGAGGGGGACCTGGGTGTTCAATTTCAACCGGGTGGTGTTGGGACAGAATGCCGCTGGCCCACTGTTCTATGTCCAGGTCAGCATGGGGGGGACGGCTTCGGCCGGCACGCTCAACATCGCCAATTCGACCGTGGAGGTCCTCTCCGGGGGCTCCCTTCAGGAGAGCCCGGAGCGCACGGTGACCGGGGGTTTCGTGACTGTGCAGTCCGATGGAGCGGTCCATGGGACCTTCACCCTGGTCGATCCGAACGCCCAGACCAGCAGCATCATGTTCGACTCCGATGACGTGACCGGCACGGGCACCCTCGACACCAACCACAACGGGACCGATTCCACCTTCGCTGCGGTCACCATCCGGCGCGGTCTGCAGTCGGACAAGAACAGCATCCCCAACGACCGGAATTACGGGACCCCGGCGGCCACCCTTGGGTACTACGTCGCCACCACTCCGCCGACCGGCTTTGCCGGGAGGGGCTCCTCGGGCATCGACAGCATGGCGGCAAGTTATGCTTTCGGCGCCGCGCCGTTCAACCACCCGGGCATGGGCACGGCGATGAACCTCATCTGGTCTGCCACGAAGATCAGCGACAACGAGGTCAAGAACGGCAATAACGCCGGTCAGGCCTGCTTCCTCCGGACCGTCCGCCGCTAAGCGGCAGGACGTCCCTGGGGCTCAGAACGGGTTGTCGGCCTCCGCCAGCAGGGGCAACCCGCAGTCCTTTTCGGAAAGCAGGGGGCTGACGGTCGGCCAGGCGATGGCCAGGGCAGGGTCGTTCCAGCGCACGCCCCGGTCCGTCTGGGGCGCATATTCCTTCGTGACGAGGTAGAGCACGTCGGCCTCGGCGCTGGTGACGCAGAAGCCGTGGGCGAAGCCCTCCGGAACCCAGAGCATGCGGCCGTTGGCGGCCGAAAGGGTGACGGATTCCCATTTCCCGAAGGTCCTCGAACCCTTGCGGATGTCCACGGCCACGTCCAGGATCTCGCCCGAGAGCACGGCCAGGAGCTTCCCCTGGGCCGAAGGCGGCTTCTGGAAATGAAGCCCCCTCAGGGTGTCCTTCATGGAGTGGGAGAGGTTGGACTGGACGAAGGGGCCGGGGATCCCGGCATCCCGGAAGGCGGATTCCTGCCAGGTCATCCGGAAGAAGCCACGGGGATCCTCGAAGCGTTGGGTCTCCACCAGCAGCAGGCCGGAGAGGGGGAGGGGGCGGAATTGGAAGGCGGCGGCGCTCATCCTCGCCATCACCCCATAATGGGCCGGTACTGGCCCTTCGGGCAGAGCCCGCAGTCGGTGCATCCTCGGACCTCGGCGGCCGTGGCGAAGGTGCCGCCGTGCCTTCCGGCGGAGGGCATGGCCGGCGTGGCGGTCAGGACCCCGTGGGTCTCGTACAGGCGGGTGAGCTCGGCCTGGTCCAGGGTCCTTACGCGGCCAGAGATCTGCTTGGAGGCCAGGGTGACCTGGGCGGCATACTCAAGCTTTTCCAGCTTGAAGTAGGCCTCCCAGAGGGTCTTGCCCACCGTCACCGATCCGTGGCGGTCCAGGATGATGGCGTCATGGTGCCGGATCAGTTCCGAGATGCTCTTGGGAAGCTCGTCGGTGGAGGGCGTCCCGTAGGCGGCAACGGGGATGGTCTCGCCCAGGGTCAGGACCACCTCGGGGATGATGCAGCCGGCCAGGCGTTCCCCGGCCACGGAGAAGGCCGTGGCCAGGGGGGGGTGGCCGTGGACCATGGCCATGGCGTCGGGCCTCTGGCGGTAGACCTCGAGATGAAGAGGGAGTTCCGAGGTCGGCTCCCCCCGGCCCGAGGCCTTGCGGCCGTCGAGGCCCACGGTCACGAGGTCGTCCGGATCCAGGTCCCCTTTGCAGACGCCCCGGGGGGTGGTCAGGATCCTCCCGTTCGGCAGGCGGGTGGAGACGTTCCCGTCCAGGGCGACGATGAGGCCGCGCTGGTACATCCGCCGGCAGACCTCGACCAGGGCGCGCCGGAAGTCGCGTTCGAACCTCAAGGGGGCCGCGGACATCCCGGGAGTATAGTCAGGGCTTCGTCGGATGGTCCAGGTCGTAGTAGAGGAAGGGCGGGTCCTCGGTGCGCGCATAGGTCGCATCCAGCCAGGTCCGGAAGGCGGCATCCCCCTCCAGCAGGCCGAAGATCCTCAGGGTGTGCGCCTCCCCCTGGAAGGCGGGACGCTCATGGAAGACGGAAGGAAGCCTGGCCGCCAGGTCGGCCCCCTGGAAGTTCCGCCGGGTCCCCGGGAGCGTCCGGAGGCCTTCCGGCGTGAGGGTGGCCAGGTAGCGGAAACGACGGGCAGGATGGCTCCGACGGGCGGCCTCCATCTGGTCGGGGGTGTGGATATCCCCCAGCACCAGGGCATCGGCGTAGAAGGACGTGTGGGCCTCGTCCAGGCTGAAGGTCGCCAGGAGGTCCTCCCCGAAGGCGAGCTTCCGCCTGGCCGAGGCGGAGAATTCCTGGGTGAGGGGGTAGCCGTGGTTCTGGGTGTAGCGGCGCTGGATCAGCCATCCTGCCTGGGCCAGGAGGAGCAGGGCGGCGGCCCAGGCAAGCCGCCGCCGGTTCCCCTGCCAGAGGCGTACGAGGCATTCCGCGGAGGCTGAAGCGGTCACCACGAAAAAGGGGTAGACGGCGTATGCGTGGTGCTGCCAGTAGTCCGGGAGCAGGATCAGGTCCGCGCATGCCCAGGTCAGCCAGAGGCCGATCCAGAGATGCCAGGGATCGCCGAGGAGTCGTCCGGGGGTCCTCAGGATGCCGTACAGCCAGAGGAGGGTCAGGGCCGTTCCGGCCAGGGTGTTGTAGAGCAGCAGGCGCATGGAAACCCTGGCCAGGAAGAGCGCCAGGGGTGGCATCTGGGAGCGGCTGAGCGCCCTTCCCTTCAGGGTCTCCTCGAGCGGCAGCGAGGACGCATGGAGCCAGAGCCCTGCCCCCACGAGGGTGGCCAGCAGAAGCAGGCCTCCTGCGAAGCGCAGGGGCCGGCTTCCTCCCGAGAGGGTGTGGAACGCCAGGAGGGCCGGCACCAGGTACCAGGCCTCCCAGAGGGAAAACCAGGAGGCCGCCAGGAGGAGTGCGAGGAGGGCGCCACGGGAGGCTCCCCGGGCCTCCCGCCAGCGGAAGTAGGCAAGGAACGCCGTCAGGATCAGGAGGAAGGTCAGCGCGTGGTGGCAGGAGACGGCCTGGGAGAAGTACACCGTGGCGGGAAGCGTCGAGGCCAGGGCGGCGGCAACCCCCGCGCGCAGGGGGTCGGTGATGCGCCTCAGGATCAGGAAGAGCAGGAGGGGGCAGAGCGTCCCGGCCGCCACGGAGACCGTCCGGAGGGACCGCTCCGGCATATGGCGGGGATCCGTTCCGATGGCCTTCAGGAAGAGCGCGTTGATCCAGAGCGGCATGGGCCAGTGCGTGACATGGTGCTGGCGCGTCTCGCCGGGGTGCCAGTCTCCCGCCAGGCGGCAGGGCCATCCCCGGGTTTCCGAGATGCCGTGGCGCAGGAGGTTGCGGAACTCCTGCCCGTAGATCGCCGCGTCCAGTTCGCAGAGGCCGATGAAGGGTGCGTCAAGCCTCGGCGTCCTCAGGGCCAGGCCCCCGATCAGGAGGATGCCGAGGAAGAGACAGGTCAGGGCGCGGCGGCTCAGGCGGGGCGGGGGCTGCACGGAGTCTCCAAAGCGGCGAAGAGGGAAAGGCCGATGGGCAGGTTCATGTGCTTGAGGGGGTGGCGCTCCCAGGCGAACAGGGCCTCCAGCAGGTGTCCGTGGACGCCGCCGGCGCCTAGGTCGGAGCGCGGCGTGGCGCTTCGAGGCTTCAGGCGATCCCAGAGCCTCAGGCCCGCTGCCGGGAGGAGAAGCAGCGTGTTGAAGTAGCTCATGCGTAACGGGCGGCAGCCCGATGGGGCCAGAAGCCGGCGCAGGGTGGAGGCCGTGTAGCGGCGGCGGTGGCGGTTCGCCCGGTCATGCTCGCTCCAGAGCCAGGGAAGGGCGGGGACCGTGATCCAGATCCTGCCGCCCGGGCGGCAGACCCGGACCATCTCGGCCAGGGCGCCGGCATCGTCGTCCAGGTGTTCCAGCACGTCGAAGGCGCACACCCAATCCATGGAGCCTGTCTTCAAGGGCAGATGAAGGGCATCGGCACAGATCGACGGTCCTTTTTGTGCGAGGGCCGCCTCGTGCCTGTCGAGAGAGAGGACCCGTCCCCAGGCAGCGGTCCAGGGCCGTCCCGGTCCGGATCCCAGGTCCAGGATGCGCAGGGCGGGGTTCCTGGAAGGGGAGGGAGGGCCCATCAGGGTCTCCAGGATCCTGCGGCGGCCCTGGAACCACCAGTGCGCCTCGTGGACGGCATGGGCATATTCGAGATGGTAGGCGGGTTCCACGGGATCTAGGCCTGCCGCCGCCGATGGTGCCAGAGGTTGCCGAGGAATTCCGGGATCGTGGCGATCCTGACGTGGGAGGCCCCGCCGGGCCGCGGCAGGAAGTCCACGGGGATCTCCTTCAGCGTGAAGCCGTGCCGCTTCGCCTGCAGGACGCATTCGGCATCCAGGAACCAGTCGGTGGCGCAAAGGCCAAGCTGCAGAAGGTCCTCCCGCAGGAGGATCTTGGGCGTGGCGTTCATGTCCCGCGAGGGAGCGGAGACCAGGATCCTGCACGTCAGGTTGTAGCCCTTCGAGACGATCCATCGCAGCGTGCCGTCCCCGCGGTTGCGGCGCAGGGCCTTGACCAGGGTCCTCGGAGGGCTGGAGAGGGCCTCGCGGACGACGGCGGCGACCTGCTCGGCAGGCACCTGGCCGTCCGCCCCCAGGAAACCCACCCAGCGTCCCGTGGCGGCCTGAAGACCCGCGAGCACCCCGCCTCCGTAACCCCGATTGGGAGGGGGGAGGGCCAGGCTGCGGATGCAGGGGTTCCCCTGGGTCAGGCGGGCGATGGCGGCCGCCGTGGCATCCGTCGAGCCGTTGTCGACGAGGAGGATCTCGAAGGGGCTGCCGAGGGCGGCGAGGGCGGAGGCCAGGGGGGGGATGCTTCCGGCCAGGGTCTCCGCTTCGTTGTAGCAGGGCAGGACCAGGGAGATGTCGGGCATTGCGACGCTCATCGGTGCTGCTGCCACCAGGCCACCGCCAGGTCCAGGCCCCTTTCCCAGGGGATCCGGGGGGACCAGCCGAGGGCGGAACGGATCCTGCCCGTGTCCGCGACCCAGCGGGGACAGTCGTGGGGACGTTTCGACGGCGGACCGAAGCGCAGCAGGTCGGGCCGTCCCAGGCGGCGGGCAATCCCCTCCGCGATCTCCCGCACGGAATGCCCCTCCCCGGAGCCGACATTGAAGATCCCGTCGGCCTGTCGGAGCCCCAGGGTCATCAGGGCCTCCACGGCGTCCTGTAGGTGGAGCAGGTCCCTCACCTGGCTTCCTTCGCTCAGGGAGGCCTCTTTCCCGTCCCGGAGCGCACAGGCGACAGTGGGCACCAGCCGGGATGAGGCCTCCCGGGGCCCGAACACCCCGAAGAGGCGCACGATGGTGGTCCGGTCCTCTCCTGTCAGCACGGACTCCCCGGCCAGCTTGGCTTGCGCATAAGGCGTCAGAGGGAGGGTCGGATCCTCCTCCCGGTGGGGGTTTCCCGAAGGTGCGTACACAGAACCGGAACTGACGGTGACGAGATGGGCGCCGTCACGGCGGGCCAGTGCCATCAGTGACCTGGTCGCCTGCACGTCGATCCGGAGATAATCCTCCAGGGGGAAGTCGAGCTTCAGGACGCTGGGGTTGGCCAGGTGGAAGAGATGGGTCCATGGGGCGGCGGAGGGGAGGGTCCCTTCCCAGCCGGGGCTGGCGAGATCCACGGCATGCCAGAGGATGCCCTGGCCTCCTGGGGGGGGGCTGCGGGACAGTCCGTGGACTTCGGCACCGTGCTCCGCCAGCGTCCTGGCCAGGGCCAGGCCGATGAAGCCCGAGGCCCCGGTGACCAGGACACGCGTTCCGCGATAGTCCACGGGTTCATCTTACACAGGAAAAGGCTTGCCAAATCCAACCTGCTAGGGCAAATACGATGCATGCGGGTGCTCTTCCTCTATCCTATGATCGATGCCCCGGCGGGCGTGAACCATGGGCTCATCGCCCTTTCCGGGGTCCTCAAGCACTCCGGGCACGAGACCCGGATGGTGCACGCCAACGAATCCCTCGGCCCCCTGCCCACCCACGACGAGATCGTGGAGGTCATCCGGGACTGGAAGCCCGGCCTCCTGGCCTTCTCCGTGATGAGCCAGCAGTATCCCTGGGCCGTGGAGGTCGTGAAGGCCTGCAAGAGGGCCTTCCCGGAGATCCCCACGGTGGTCGGCGGCGTCCATGTGACCATGGTCCCGGCCGAGGTTACGGCAGAGAACCATTTCGACTTCGTCTGCGTAGGCGAGGGCGACTACGCCCTCCTGGAACTGGTCGAGCGCCTGGAGAAGGGCGCCGACACCACGACCGTCCCCAACATGCGCATGATCCGGGACGGGAAGACCATCGTGAACGCCGTGGCCCCCTTCCCTGACCTGGTCACCCTGCCCCCCCTCGATTACGACCTGTTTGACGTCCCTCATGTGGTGCACGTGAAAAAAGGCTGGATGGGGCTGCTCACCTCGCGGGGATGCCCCTACAAGTGCACCTACTGCTTCAACAAGGAGATCGTGGACCAGTACATGGAGGACGGCGCCGCCAAGCGGGCCAAGGAGTTCCTCCGCGTCTACCCGACCGAGCGCATCCTGGGCGAGATCCGCGAGCTCAAGCGCAAGGTCCCCGAGATCAAGACCCTGATCTTCGACGACGACCTCTTCACCCTGAACCGCCAGTATGTGAAGGACTTCTGCAAGGCGTACAGGGAAAGCGGGATTCGCATCCCCTTTGTCGTGAATGCGCACGTGCAGCAGTTCGACGAGGAGACGGCCAAGGCCCTCAAGGACGGCGGCTGCCTCATCGTGAAATACGGCCTGGAGTCGGGCTCGGAGCGGGTGCGCAAGGAGATCCTCTGGCGCCCCATGTCCAACGTCCGCATCGCCAAGTCCTTCGAGATCGCGCACAAGCTCGATCTGCACACCTCTGCCTTCCTGATGTTCGGCCTTCCCACCGAGACGCGAGCGGAGATCTTCGAGACCATCGACCTCTGCGCCCAGGTCAAGATGGGCCGTTTCCGCTGGGCCATCTTCTTCCCCTTCCCCGGCACGGCCGGCTACACCATCGCCCGGGACAAGGGCCTGATCGACGACTCCAGGATGAGCGGCATGGGGAACTACTTCGACGGTTCCTGCCTGAAGTTCGATCCCGCCCAGGATCTCTTCATCGAGAAGCTCGGCCGCTTCTTCCATTGGTACGTGAACGCCAGGACGGACTGGCCGACGGCGCCGATCTACCGCAAGCTGGAGGCCCGTCTGGAGGCCATGGACCGCGCCTCCTGGGAGGCGGCCAGGAGCGACCTCATCGCCGAGGACCGCCAGCTCTCCGACGAGCTGCTGGCCAAGGACCTCACCCACTATTCGGTCCGCTACTCCCACGTCATGGGCGTGCGGTCGGACTTCGTGAAGTGGGAGAAGCAGGCCCTGGCCGCCGCCGGAGTCCCGAAGGACTACACCCTCGATCAGTAGGGGCGCAGGCGCTCCAGCGCCAGGGCCGGCACGCGGAGAGCGGCCTCCCAGACGATCTTCCGCGAGAGCTTGGACTTCCCCAATCTTCTGTCGATGAACACGATGGGCACCTCGGCGATGCGACCTCCGGCTCGAGCGATCCGCCAGGCCATCTCCACCTGGAAGGCGTAGCCGTCCGACTTCGTGTGCATGGGGTCGGCCCTGCGCAGGGCCTCGCCGCGATAGGCCCGGAAGCCTGAAGTCAGGTCGTCGGCCGTCATGCCCAGGAAGGATCTGGCATAAAAATTCCCGCCCCGGGAGATGAGGCGGCGCAGGAGGGGCCAGCCCGGCATCCCGCCCCCAGGCAGGGTCCTGGTCCCGATCGCGAGGTCGGCGCCCGCATCCAGGGCCTTGAGGAGACGCGGCACGTCCTTGGGGTCGTGGGAGAAGTCGGAGTCCATCTCCAGGACCGCAGGCCGACCTTCGGCCAGGGCCTGGGCCATGCCCTCCCGGTACGCCGAGCCCAGCCCGAGCTTGCCCTTCCGGTGCAGGACCCTTACCCAGGGGAGGCGCAGGGCCAGGGCGTCGGCAACGGCCCCGGTCCCGTCCGGGGAGGCGTCGTCGATCACCAGCACGTCCACGCCGGCGACCTCCCCGAGCATCCCGAGCAGGGCCGCCAGGGTGTCCGCCTCGTTGTAGGTCGGCAGGAGGAGGAGGGGCCGGATCATCCGCGCATGTAGGTGATGACCCTGGCCAGGATGTCGTCGATCCCGTGGGTGGGGCGGTAGCCGACGGCCTTGCGGATCTTGCGGAGGTCCGGGACCCTGCGCCGCATGTCCTCGAAGCCGGGGCCATAGGCCTTGGTGTAGGGGATCTTGACGATCTTCAGCCTGGGATTGACGGCGGTGCGGATCCTGTTCGCGAGCTCCAGGATGGAGATCTCCTGGTCGTTGCCGATGTTGAAGACCTCGCCGCAGGCCTTGGGCTCATCCATGAGGTCCAGGATGCCCTTCACCACGTCGCCCACATAGCCGAAGCAGCGGCTCTGGCGTCCGTCCCCATAGACGGTGAGGGCCTTGCCCTCCAGGGCCTGTCCCACGAGGCGGGGGACCACCATCCCGTAGTGGCCCACCTGGCGGGGGCCCACGGTGTTGAAGAGGCGGCCGATGACCACGGGCAGGCCGCGCTCCCGGAAGTAGGCCAGGCCCAGGAACTCGTCGAGCATCTTGGAGGCGGCGTAGGACCAGCGGTTCTTGGAGGTGGGGCCGAGGACCAGGTCGTCCTCCTCGTTGAAGGGGACCTTGGAGGCCTTCCCGTAGACCTCCGAAGTGGAGGCCAGGAAGACAGGCCGGCGCTTCTTCAGGGCCAGCTTGAGAACCCGTTCGGTGCCGTTGACGTTGGTCTCGATGGTGCGCACCGGGCTTTCGACGATGAGGCGGACGCCCACGGCGGCCGCCAGGTGGTAGATGCGGTCGGCGCGGTCGACCATTTCGGCCAGGAGGTCCTCCCGTGTGAAGGAGGCGATGGCGACGGAGAGGCGGGGATTGGCTCGGACGGCGTCCAGGTTCGCGATGGCGCCGGTGGACAGATCATCGAGGACCTGGACCCGGTCCCCCCGCTCGAGGTGGGCTTCGGTCAGATGGGACCCGATGAAGCCCGCGCCGCCGGTGACGAGGACGCGCAGGTCAGGGACCCTTCAGGAGGGCGTCCAAGGCCTTCTTGGCGGCATCCTCGTCGGCGAGCCCCTCCTGCAGCCTCTCCAGTTTCGGTTTCGTGGGCTTTCGGGCGGTGTAGGGTTTGCTCTCGTTCGTCCCGGGCGTCGAGGGATCGTCCAGGTTCGCGGAATTGTTGTACCAGGCGGTCTTGCCGCTATCCCACTTCTCCAGGGCCGCTTCGTACTCCTCCTCAAGCTCCTTCTCCTTGCCCTTGATCTTGCGCTGCAGGATGATCTCGTGATCGACCGAGCCGTCGATGGTGGTGACCTTCACCACGGCGTACTTCCCGTCGGACTTCCTCTGCCGCTCCTCGGCGTCGTTCTCGGCCTCCTCCTTGGTCGCGAAGCCCGTCTTGACGATCTTGAGCGAGAGGGGGGCGGGCTCCGGATCGCGGAATTTCTTCCTGGCGTTGGCCTTGTTCTGCTGGAAAGCGTCGCGGTCGGCCTCCCAGGACGCGTGGTCCTTCTTGGCCTTGTCCTGAAGCTCCCTAAGCCTGGCGGAGACCTCGGCGGCGGGAAGGGCCTGGAAGGTGATCTCGTCCCCCTGGGTGGTCCTGAGGACGCTGAAGGTGAGATCCTCGGCGGCCCGAACGGGCAGGGACAGGACTGCGGCAAGGGCCAGGACGGCGGTCAGGGCGATGGGTCGCATGCAATTCCTCCTGTGCATAAGGTAGCAGTCGGGGGCTCCGGGCTCAAGAGGCTGAGAGGGGTTCAGCGTGCGTTCAGGTCCCAGTCCTCCTCAAGGTAGTCCACTTCGGCCTGGGGATGCCGGGTGAGGAAGTCCTGGGCCTCCGCGGGAAGGCGGGGTGCCAGCCAGGCCAGGAGCGCCGCGTTGTCGCGCGGGAAGTCCGTCGCGTAGCGCCGAAACAGGGGGGAAAGGCGGATGACCGCCCGGTCCTTCCTCAGGACGCGGTTTTCCACGCCGGCTCGGAAGCCCCGGTCAGGATCCGCCAGGAAGCGGGTGGCGGCCGTGGCGAGCTGGTCGTCCAGGTTGGATCCCGTGAGGGCCTGCGGAGGGAAGGCGGGTGCCCCCGCCGCGGCGGGCGTCTGGAGAAAACGGGCCCCCGGTTCGCCCAGGCCGTGCAGGACCTCATCGATGTCGGACAGGCTGTAGCGCTTTCCGCCGACGCCGAGGTCGCGGCGCGTCTCCCAGTCCGGGACGTGCCGGATGCTGCGGAGGCCCGGCCCGCCCTCGAGCGCCCGCTTCAGGGCCAGAGCATTGTAGGCGTTGATCCAGAACGCCAGGCGCCCGTCCCTGCCGAGGGAGGAGGGGTCCTGGCCGTCCAGCGAGGCCAGGTAGGCGTCGAGCTGGGGCTGTTTCGTTCGGAGGATCTCGTAGTCCACCCGTCCCTCGGTGACGCAGGACTTCACCAGGGCATCGTAGACGGCGGTCGTCCCGGTCGGGCCCCGATGGACGGCCCACCAGGCCGCCAGGGCCACGGCAAGGGCCGCCGCCAGCCCCAGTGCGGGAAGAAGGCGGCGTGGGCGCGGGGCGGACGAGGGAGGCCGGGTCGAGAGGTGCGAGAGCGCAGCAGCGACCTCCGAAGCGCGCTGGTAACGGCTTTCGGGGTCAGGGCTCAGGGCCTTGTGCACCACCTCGTCGAGGCGGGCGTCCACTCCGGCGGCCTGGGAAGGCGGGGGGAACTTGCCTACGGGCAGGTTCCCGGTGAGCATCTCGTAGAGCATCACACCGAGGGCGTAGATGTCCGCCCGGTGGTCGGCCTCCTTGGCCGAACGGCGGGACTCGGGGGCCATGTAGTCCGGGGTGCCCATGACGGTCTGGGTCATGGTGAGGGCCGGGGAGGAGACGGCAGAGCCCTCCGCGATGCGGGCAAGGCCGAAGTCGGCGATCTTGACCCGGCCGTCCTTCGTGAGCATCAGGTTCTCGGGCTTGAGGTCGCGGTGGACGACGCCCTTGGCATGGGCGTACTCGAGGGCCTCGCAGAAGGGCAGCGCGATGCGCACGGCCTCCTCGGGGCCCAGCCGGCCCTTGTGGAGGGCCTGGCGCAGGTTCATCCCGTCGACGAACTCCATGACGAAGAAGTAGCGCTCACGGTCCACGCCGCGATCGATGATGTGGATGATGTTGGGGTGGTTGAGGGCGGCAAGGACGGAGGATTCCCTCGAAAAGCGTAGGATGAAGGCCGGATCCTGCGCATAGCGGGGGGCGAGGACCTTGAGGGCCACCTGGCGGCCGAGGGAGGCCTGGGTGGCGAGGTAGACCGCACCCATGCCGCCGCGGCCGAGCATGCGTTCGATCTGGTACCCGCCGATGACCTCGTTGGCGGCGAGGATCTCCTCGGGTGGCGCAGGCGCGGCCGGGGCCCGGGTGGGGGTGACGGAGGCAAGGGAGGCGCCGCAGGCGGAGCAGGTCAGGAGTCCGCCTTCGGTCTCGACGGACTTCCCGCAGGCGGGACAGACGACCAGGGTGTCCATGGGAGGCGGGATTGTATGCAACGGGGTGGGGGGCGGGAAGCCTCCTGGGGAGGGATTGCGGAGGATCGCCCTTCGACGAGGAGCCGATCTCCGGGGTAGAGATCCCGAGCTACCGGAAGATCCGGTCCGCCAGATCTTCCCGGCTCGTTTTGAAGTGATCCGCCACATCGCCCAAGATGCCAGCCAGCGTGCCGATCCGAAGGGCGTCGTGCCTGGGGATGGTGACGTGATGCTCCCCGCCCTCCCGCGTGGTCAGGCGCAGGTGGCTCCCAGTCTGGCGGGTAGGGCGGTAGCCGAAGATCTTGAGAGCCTTGGCCAGGTCGTCCCCGGAGAGATCCCGGGGGAGTCTCATACGGTGAGGAGTTCGTCCTTCACGAGGTGGAGGCGTACGACGGCGGGAGTCCGGGCCTTTCCGAAGTGGCAGCGGACGGCGTCGCGGATCTGGTCATGGAGGCCTGGGAGGTCGTCGGCCTCGGTGAAGATGGACTCGCCCAAAGCCCGGGCAGTGTAGCCGCCCTCGGCGGCCTCCTCGACCAGGAAGACGAGTTCCTTGGAGACCTGCTTGCGGCGTTGCATGGCGTCATTTTACTCCGCGTACGGAGATCTCACAAGACGCCTGGTGGCGCATCTGCGCCAGGGTGATCCCGGCGTCATGCTTGGCCAAACAGCACCTCGGCCTCAGCTAGGACGCGGACGCGGAAATGGCGGCCCAGGAAGGCGCGGGTGTTGAGGTCCACCTTCCTGCCCAGGATGCCCGACAGCTCGTCCTGCACGGAAGAGGAAGGCGAGGCCGGGGGTGTGTCCGGGAAGGAACTCCACCAGCACGTCCACGTGGCTGTCCGGGCGGAAGTCCTCCCGTAGCGCGGAGCCGAAGATGGCGAGCCTGAGGATGTGGTTCCGGCGGCAGAAGGCGGCAATCCCGGCGCGGTTAACCTGGAGGGAGAGGCTTATAAGGGTAGTTTACCGGGAAGAGAGGGCCTCAGCGAGGGATTGCCGGACCTTCTCCTGGGTCTGAGGACTTCGCTCTCGGGCCTGTTCCTTCCATTCCAGCCAGCGGTCATGCAAGGGGATCGCCCGGCAGCGCCACCGTCCGACAGTGACGAGGTAGGGCCGAGGCACAGGGCGGCGGACCTCCCGGCGGACGAGATCTACGAGCTTCTGATCCTTGGCCTCCGGGTGCTTGTCCGAGACGCAGGTCATGTTCGGCGGGAGGACGGGGAGTACGTTGTTATCGATGAACTCGGCCCAGCCGCTGCTCCGGGTGACCATCAGGTAGGCGTGGCCTATGTGGCTGGAGCGGAACCACAGGCGGGCCGCGAATCGGAAGGGGAGGTAGGCGAGGATAAACGGGATGGCGAGTATCCCCACAAAGACGACGATGGGCAGGAGAAGCAGGGTGACCAGGACTTTAGTGATCCGGTGGATGGCGGGGAGGACGGTCACGGCTTCGGCTCCACCAGCCGCTTCTGCGTCTCGTCCCATTCCAGGTTCGGGTGGGCCTTGAACCAGGCTTCCCAGGCGTCGGGGTCGTTGCCGACATCATCTCCGGAGATCACCCTGAACCTTTCATAGTAGAACCGCCTGGGAACCCATACATGGGTCTTTTGCGGAGCAAAGGGATCGTTGTTGTCGCAGACCCACTCCCCCCACCAAGGAGAGCGACGCCAACCAGCCAGCGTCCACTGGACCACGCTCTCTGCATCTGTGATGTTCCATGCCAACAGCTGACGGTGGTAAGGAAGTTGGCACTTGATCCGCCTCGCCCACCACACCTGCCCGGCGTAGCCTGCTACTCCCAGGACGAGCACGGCGGTCAGGACGACGAGGGAGCAGACGAGCCAGCGGGACTTCAGCGGAGTCTCCGGCTGAAGAACTGGTTTGGGCTGGGATGGATGACGCGGTAGCGGTCCAGGGGGATGAGCGGGACGAAGATCACGCAGATCCATATGCGTCGGATGACCGAGTCGCAATCCGGACACCGCTGGCTTGCCCCATACAGTCCAGCGCCGATGCCGTTCATGGTGAAGAGGTTGCCGATGGATTTCTCTGTTGATTCGTCTTTGCATCGTTCGCAGAACAGGACCGGGGTTCCAGAGGATTCTTCCGTCGGCGCATAAACACGGTTGGCGCGGCCCTCCCCCATCCATTTCATGCAGGTCTCGGAGCAGTAGGTTCGACCCAGCTGGTCCCGAAATGCTTGCGCGAGGATGAAAGCTCCGCAGTTCGTGCACGATTTTAGGAAAGATCGCTCAGGTTTCCCTGGGACACCAGCCTCGGTTTTCTGGAGTTCGGCCTCGTAGCGCCTTTGATTGCGTTCCGCCGACCGGCGATCCCATGCGCGGTTGCCCTTGATCAGCAGGACCGCGACGAAGACGCAGATGACCGTGACCACGATCAACTGGGTCATGAATCGCCCCGGTTTCTGCCCGATTCAGCTGGCGTCATCTGGTCTCCATTCGGGCACTCGGCCTGAAAATCTGGCAATAATCTGGCAACTTCCGTCCTCCCTCAAAACCTCCCTCGCCATAAGTCCTTACCCATCAAAGTGGGGCCGCCTGGACTCGAACCAGGACCCAGCGGATTATGAGTCCGCCGCTCTAACCACTTGAGCTACGGCCCCCTCAGTGGAGAATCCGGAATCCCTCCATCCCTGTCGCCTCCCCCCAGGCCAGGTCCTCGGACCGGATGAAGCGGTCCATCCGCATCCTCACCGCCTCCCGGAAGGCCTCGCAGCCGTCCTTTGCCCCCTCCGCCACCACCCGCACCGTCCCGTCCGGGAGGTTCTCCACCGTCCCCGACACCGGGAAGGCCGCCGCCAGCTGGGCCGTCGTGTGCCGGAAGCCCACGCCCTGCACCCGGCCCCGGAAGACCAGCGTCATGCACACCCTCGGATGCCTCGGCATGCCTGGAGGGTAACCCGGCGCCGCCCCCGCGCGCAACCAGCGGGCGGTTTGACTCCGCGGCAGGGCCGGCGGTATCCTCCCCCGCCATGTCCACACCCTTCGCCCGCAAGCCCGACCTTCGCTGGGAGCTCCTGCCCCTCTTCCTGGTCATCCTGGCGTTCTGCCTGGGCTTCGTCCTCCATGGCCAGCGTCTGGACGCCCTGGCCCGCTCCGGGACCGACCGCTACAGCGAGGACGGCTGGAAGGAGATGGGCGAGTGGATCCGCTGGGGCATCCCCCTGGCCTCCTTCGGCGCCTACCTGGTCCTGAGCCTGATGATGGCCCTGGCCGCCAGGGTCCGGGATCCCATCGCCGACGTGAACTTCCTCCGCAAGCTGTCCGGACGCGCCCCCCTGGAGGATCCGGCCCTGCGGGAGGTCATCCGGGGGCGCCTGTTGAGGTCCGCCTACCTCTGCAAGGTCGTGGTTGCCGCCGTCGCCATCATCGCCCAGTGGGCCTACTGCGGGATGCTCATCTCCCACCTGGAGCGGGGCGGCCCCTGACACGGGGCCTTCGCCTCCTTTCCATCGGCCAGTTCGTCTCCCAGGTGGGGGACGGGTTCTACATGGCCGTCCTGCTCTTCTACGCGTTCCAGGTCTCCGGGGAGGACAAGACCTCCGTCAGCACCGTCTCGATCTGCGAAAACCTGCCCTACCTCCTGCTGGGCCTCTGGGCCGGGGTCCTGGTGGACCGCTGGGACAAGCGGCGGGTGATGATGGGGGCCGACCTCCTGAGGGCTGCCGTGCTGGCCGGTCTCTACCTTGCCGACCGGGCCGGCTGGATGTCGCCTCCGCATCCGTCCGCCGCCCTCCCCGTGGCCTGCGCCGCCTTCCTGCTCACGGTCGGGACGATCTTCTTCAACCCTGCCCGGGACGCCCTCCTGCCCGAGCTGGCGGGGGGGCAGGACCTGCTGAAGGCCAATGCCTCGGTGGGCGTCTCCCAGTACGCCGCCATGCTGGTCGGACCCCTGCTGCTGGCGCTCCTGCTCAAGTTCAGGCCTCCGGCCGAGGCCTTCCTCTGGGACGCCGGGACCTTCCTGGTCTCCTTCGCCTGCGTCGCGGCCATCCGCGCCCCCCGCAAGCCCGCCGGAGCGCCCCGGGAGCGCATGGATGTGGTCGGGGCCCTGCGTTACGTCCGCTCCCGTCCGGACCTGATGTCTCTGCTGGGGATGACGGTCTGCAACAACCTCCTTCTCATGGGGCCGGCCATGGTCGGCTCGGTCTTCCTGGTGCGCGAGGTGACCGATGCCGGAGGGACCCTGCCGTTCTTCCCCGATCTCAGGCCGGAGGCCCTGTATGCGATCTACATCTCGGTCTTCGCCGCGGGGATGGTCGTCGGGACCCTGCTGCTCTCACGCTATGGCGGACACTTCCCCCGCTGGCGCCTCCTGGGGGTCGGCATTCTCCTCGACGGATTGACCTTCCTTCCATTCGAGCATGCGGCGGGGACGGGCTCCTTCCCCCTCCTCCTGCTGGCCCTGTTCGTGCACGCCCTGCCGGTGCCCATGATCCTGGTGACGCGGCCGGCCATGCTCCAGACCCACGTCCCCAGGGAGCGCCTGGGCCAGGTCTTCGCCCTGGTCAACCTCACCGTGATGGGGGTGACAGCCCTGTCCTCGGCCCTGACCGGATGGTTCTGCGGGCGGGGGGTGTCCACGGGTCTGCTGTTCACGGTGGCCGGAGCCAGCGGGGCGGCGGCCGGGATCCTGGCCCTCACGCTCAAGCCCATGAGGCGGCTGGTATAATCCCCGCGTGATCCTCCTCGGCATCGAGACCTCCTGCGACGAGACCTCGGCCGCGGTCGTGGAAGGGGGGCTCAAGGTCCTCTCCAACACCGTGGCCAGCCAGACGGCCCTGCACCGCGCCTACGGGGGCATCGTGCCGGAGATCGCCTGCCGGGCCCACAGCGCCGCCCTGTTGCCGGCGGTGGAGACGGCCCTGAAGCAGGCCGGGATCCCCCTGAAGGATATCGATGCGGTCGCCGCCACCCAGGCGCCGGGCCTGGTAGGGTCCCTGCTCGTCGGTCTCACGGCCGCCAAGGCCCTGGCCTGGACCGAAGGCAAGCCCTTCGTGGCCGTCAACCACCTGGCCGCCCACCTCTACGCCGCCCACATGGCGGATCCGGCCTCTCCCTATCCGGCCGTCACCCTGCTGGCTTCAGGGGGGCATACGGCCGTGTACTTCTCCCGCCGGCCGGGGGAGGACGAGGCCGTGGGCCGCACCGTGGACGACGCGGCGGGGGAGGCCTTCGACAAGGCCGCCAAGGTCCTGGGCCTGGGGTATCCCGGAGGGCCGGAGATCGACCGGCTGTCGGCTTCGGGCGATCCCAGGGCCGAACCTTTCCCGAGGGGGGAAGGGCCCGGGCCCTACGACTTCTCCTTCAGCGGGCTCAAGACGGCGGTCCTGTACCGGTGCAAGGGTCCCCGGGGAAGGGACGAGAGGACGCTTTCCCCTCAGGAGAAGGCCGACGTGGCGGCCTCCTTCCAGGAGACCGTGGTGGAGACGCTGGTGGACAGGACGATGCGGGCGGCCCTGGCCCTGGGCGCCGCCTCGGTGAGGCTGTCGGGCGGGGTGGCCTGCAACCGGCGCCTTCGCGCCCGCATGAAGGAAGCGGCCGAGGCCGCCGGGCTGGGCTACGTCTGCCCTCCCGTCTCCCTCTGCACGGACAATGCCGCCATGGTGGCGGGACTGGGGGCGGTATTGCTGGAGCGGCAGGGACCCACGGACCTGGGTGCGGATGCCTACGCCCGGGTGGAAGGGCCCTTGGCCGGAAGGACCTTCACCGCCAAGGGATCGAGGGCCGTGAAATGAGGCCGGACCGCCTCAAGCGCCTCCTGGCTTCGGTCCGCGCGGGGAGGACGCCGGTGGCCTCGGCTCTCGAAGAGCTCCGCCAGCTTCCTTTCGAGGACCTTGGATTCGCCAAGGTCGACCACCACCGGGAGCTGAGGACGGGCTCGCCCGAGGTCATCTACGGGCCCGGGAAGACCCCTGAGGAGCTGGCCCGCATCGGTCAGGCGGTCGCCCGCCGTGGCCACGCGCTGCTGGCGACGCGCCTCTCCCCGGAAGGAGCCGAAGCCCTGCTGAAGGCCCTTCCTGCTGCAGAGCACCACGAAAGGGCCCGGGCGGTGACGCTGCAGGGGAGGCCGGCGGCCCGACGACGCGGCCTGGTGTCCGTCCTTTGCGCAGGGACCTCGGACATCCCCGTCGCCGAGGAAGCCAGGCTCACGGCCCAGCTCATGGGCTGCCGGGTCGACGCCCACTACGACGTGGGGGTGGCGGGACTGCACCGCCTGCTCTCGCGCATGCCCTCGATCCGGAAGGCCGACGCGGTGGTGGTGGCGGCCGGGATGGAAGGGGCCCTGCCTTCGGTGGTCGGCGGCCTGACGGGTGCGCCCCTGATTGCCGTGCCGACCTCGGTGGGCTATGGCGCCAGCTTCGGCGGCATCTCGGCCCTGCTGACCATGATGAACTCCTGCGCGGCGGGGGTGGCGGTGGTGAACATCGACAACGGCTTCGGGGCGGGGTATCTGGCCGCCCGCATCGCAAGGGGATAGGGCATGAAGACCGTCGGCATGCTCGTCGAGCAGGACTATCAGGACATGGAGGTCTGGTATCCCCTGTACCGCTTGCGCGAGGCCGGGCACAGGGTCCTGGTCATCGGCACCGGCTCGGCCCCGGCCTACAAGGGCAAGTTCGGCTATCCCATTGACGTTGAGACCACGGCCGACAAGGTATCCGCCCGGGATCTGGACGGGATCATCATCCCCGGCGGCCGGGCCCCGGACTACCTGAGGCGGCACAAGGCCGTCACCGGCCTGGTCCGCGACTGTCACGGGCAGGGCAAGGTCGTGGGGGCCATCTGCCACGCGGGCTGGGTACTGGTCTCGGCCGGCATCCTCAAGGGGAAGACGGTCACCTGCTTTTCGGCCATCCGGGACGACGTCGAGGCGGCCGGAGCGTCCTGGGTGGACCGGGAGGTCCAGGTGGACGGGAACCTCGTCACCGCCCGAAAGCCCGACGACCTCCCGGCCTTCTGCCGGGAGATCCTGAGGCTGCTCTGACCCCCTTGCCGGACGTCGACACCCTCGTCATCGGCGGCGGCGTGGTCGGCCTCGCGGTGGCCCTGGAGCGGGCCGGGTGCGGGGATTCGGTCCTCCTCCTGGAACGCGGGCCCCGCTTCGGCGAGGGGGCCAGCACGCGCAACAGCGGGGTGATCCACTCCGGGATCTACTACCGTCCGGGCTCCCTCAAGGCGAGCCTCTGCGTCGAGGGGAACCCCCTGCTTCTGGCGTGGTGCCGAGACCGCGGCGTCCCCCATCGCGCATCCGGGAAGCTCGTGGTGGCGGCGGACGACTCGGAGGTCCCGGCCCTCGATCGGCTCTGCAAGCAGGGGGAGGTCAACGGGGTGCAGGGCCTGGAGATCCTGGACGGCGCCGGACTGAGACGCATCGAGCCCGAGGTGGCCGGCCTCGCGGCGCTCCAGGTCCCTTCGACGGGCATTCTGGACGCTGCAGAGCTGGTCCGGTCCCTGGCAGCCGAGGCCCTCTCCCGGGGCGCCCAGCTGCTCACCGACGCCGAGGTCTTCTCCGTGGAAGCGGGTCTCCTGGTCCGCTCGACGCGGGGGGAGGTCCGGGCCGCCCGGGTCGTGAACTGCGCGGGGCTCTTCGCCGACCGCTTCGCACCCCGTCACCGGATCCACCCCTGCCGCGGGGAGTACGTCGAGGTCGTTCCGGACCGGCGGGATCTTGTGCGCGGCCTCGTCTACCCGGCTCCTCACGAGGGGCCCGGGCTCGGCGTGCATTTCACGCGGACGGCTTCGGGGGCCCTTCTCGTCGGTCCGAACGCACGCTATGTGGAGGGCAAGGAGGAGTACGAGGGCGGGCGGGCGTCGGTGGAGAGCTTCCTCGAGCCTGCCCAGCGCCTCGTGCCAGCGCTCCGTTTGGAAGACCTGCGCCCCTCCTATGCGGGGATCCGTGCGAAGCTCCTCGGGGAGGGGGAGACGGGTTTCCGGGATTTCGTGCTGGAGGAGGCCCCGGATGTCCCGGGTCTGTTGAACCTGGCGGGGATCGAGTCGCCCGGCCTTACCTGTTGCTTGAGCCTGGCGAAGGAAGTGTCGCGGAGGTTCTGAGGGGAAGGGACCGGATCTGGCGTGACCAGTCCGCTCCCTGGGCCCCGAAGCCGCTGCGCCCGTTGATGAGGAAGCGTGCGCGCAGGGCTTCCAGGGTGCCCTCCGCGTCGATCAGGCCCATCTCCATCGCCAGGGCATCGGCATTCCCCGGGAAGATCACCCGGCGGTTGAAGCGCAGTCGGTCCGCACCCAGGCTTTCCATGTGGCGGGCGATGTTGGTCGTGCAGGCGTTCGTGAGCGTGTTGTAGAACTCCGGCTCCTTCCCGAGGCCGTCCGCCCGGCGGAGCATGTCCACGAAGAGGGTGCGGATCTGGGCCCGGTCCGCCCGGATCGGGTAGAGCCGGACCGGGTGCCTGCGCACGTTCGCGCGCAGGCCGATCAGGTCCTCCTCGTCGGCGACCACGTACAGGAGCTCGTACTGGCGGAAGATCCCCTTCAGGGGGGAGTAGGCCTCGCCGCGCTGGCGGCGGATCTCGACGGAGATCCCCACCTGCCGGCCGTCGGAGAAGCCGAAGCTGAGCAGGGTATGGGCAGCCTCCCCCCAGAGGCCGATGGGCTCGACCATGAAGTCCAGGCGTTCCAGTCCGCTCAGGTCCAGGACGAGGTCCCGCCAGTGCACGTCGACCTGGTCCGAGGGATAGCGGGCGGCTCGGGCGTCGAGGATCCTGACGCGGTCCCCTTCGACGCTCACCCTGGGGACGCGGGCCATGTCCTCGGACCAGTCGCGGCGCAGGGAGGGGCGCTGGAAGATCCACAGGCCTTGCACGGCCAGGATGCCCACCAGGAGGCAGGCCGCCGTCCTGCGCCGGGGCAGGCGGATCCAGGCCAGGACGGCCAGGACCAGGGCGAGGATCGCAACGACCCAGGACAGGCGCCCGAGCGGTTCGAGGAAGCCCAGGGCCAGGACGGACCAGAGCGTTCCTGCCAGGAGGACGAAGAGGCCGAGGAGCCTGACGGCCTTCATGAGGCCCAGTCTATCAGACCACCAGGAAGGGGGGGCAGCGGCGCAGGGCCTCCAGATGATCCGTACGGTTTCCCGAAGGTTCGGCGTAGAGGCGGCCCAGGAGGATTCGACGTATCCGCAGCCGCCCGTAGGCGACCAGGAAGGCGGAGGCCAGGTCCGGCCAGTCCTCCGTCCGTCCCATGAGGTCCAGCAGGAGGGCCAGCAGGTCGTCGGCATGTCTCTCGTCCGCCGCCAGTCCCGGCGGATGGCCCGGTGCGAAGCCTGCCAGGGCGGCCCGGCCGTCCGGATTCGAGCGGAAGGCATCCAGGTCAAGATCTCCGTGGGACCAGGGCTGGCCGCTTCCATCCTCGGTCCGGGCATGAGCCTGGGCGAGCGCCGCTCCCGCGGCCCGAAGCATGGCCGGCGTCAGGCCCAGTCCCGGCATGGGGGCAAGGGCCTTCACGTCTGCTTCTCTAGGCGCCGGATCGCCCGCAGGGCCAGCCAGAGCGGAAGACCCGCGAAGAGGGAGAAGCTGCAGTCGACGGCTTGCCAGAATCGGGGGATGCCCCTCAGGGGCCCGCAGATCAGGGCGAGGGGGATGATCGCGAGGCATGAGATCAGACCAAATTCCACGATCCAGCGGTTGCGCACGGGATCCCGCATCGCGCCGAGAAAGAGGACGGCCAGCATGATGTGAGCGAAGGCTAGCCAGTCCCCTGCATAGAGCAGGAAGGGGTAGGCCTTGCCGGTCTCCTCCAGACCGGTGAGGCAGCGGAGGATCCAGGCCTGGAGGGGAGGGAGGCCTCCCGAGGCGTTGGACAGCCAGCTCAGTTCGGCATAGGCCGGCCAGATGGTGACGCCGGACAGGAAGAGTCCGAAGGCCACCAGGCCCAGGAGGAGGCGGATGCGTCGGAGGTCCTGGTTCATGCCTTTCATCAGCGTCCCCACGGATCCTTCCGAGGAGGTTGCAAGGTACTGAGGCGGACCCCGTCCTCCTTGAGGCAGAGGTCCACCCATTGCCGCACCAAGGTCCGGGATCTCCAGTCCGCGTTCAGGACGGCCAGCTTCGCGCGGCACGCCTGGGCTGCCCCTTCGGCCTGTGTACGCACCGCGGGATCCTGATCCCGACGCAGTGGCAGGAGGAAGGGGATGGCCTGGTCGTCCAGGGACCACAGGTAATCGTAGTCGATCACGGCGGAGGTCCCGCGCCTGTGAAGGTCCACGTTCCAGCGTGCCGTCAGGGCATCCGCCGGCAGGAAGGCGCAGAGGTAGAGGGCGGTGGCCGCGGCCACGGCGTTGCGGCGTAGCAGCGTGCGGAAGGTCTGTCCCTGCAGGATTTTGCCGGCCAGGAGGAGGAAGCCGACGGAGACCAGGGCCAGCCAGATCCAGGAATAGACGCGCAGGCGGCTCAAGCCGAAGGCCTCGACGTGGAAGGCCAGGCGGCGTCCCGCGGAAGCCGTGACCAGGAGGTTCTGGGCGATCCAGAGCAGGGCCAGACGGCGCGAGAGGGGGGATGCCGACTGGGCGGTGCCCAGGCGAAAGAACAGGCAGAGCACCACCGCCGCTAGGGCCACGACGAACATCAGGAGGTAGGAGCCTTCCCGGGCAAAGCGGGAGAACTCGGGATAGTCGCCGCCGGACGGCAGGCGTTGGCCCATCCAGAGATAGGTGACGTCGGTGACGTTGTGGAAGACGAAGAGGAGATTGAGGAGGATCAGGGACAGGTCGGCGATGCGCTTGCCTCGTGCGAGGGCCTCGGGGTTGCCCTCGGGCTCGAGACGCGGTGGAGCCTCCGGACAGGCCCGGACCAGGCTGTTCGCCGAGAGCAGCGCTCCTGCACCGGCAGCGGCCAGGATCCAGAATCCCCAGCGGGCCGGGCTGGCCAGGACGCTCAGCCAGTCCGACACCTGCCTCAGGGCCTGGACGGTGAGGGGACCCAGGGAGAGGTTTGCGAAGAACAGGAGGATCCCGAAGAAGATCGTCAACGTTATGGGGAGGAGGATCTCCCTCAGGGGGATCCGCCTGCGTCCGGCCTTGGGGATGCCGAAGCGAAGCGCCGCCTGGAAGGGGGTGCGCCAGCCTCCGGCCAGGCTTCCCAGGGCCAGCATCGCGAGGCGGACGGGATCCCTCTCCGGGAAGACCAGGGCGCAGGCTGCTATGGGGATGAGGAGGGCCAGGAGTAGGCAGGCCAGGGTTCCGCCTTCGACGGCCAGGTAGGCCGTGAGCGGCAGGCCGAGAAGGATCCAGGTCAGGGCGGGGCGAAGGCTTGTGCGGTGGACAAGCGGCAGGGCCGTCCAGAGTGCGGCGGCCAGGACGGCCAGGGAGACGCCGGGGGAATGACCCCAGAGCAGATAGTCCGCCAAGGCGGCGAGGGCGAGACAGGCCGTCAGGATCCGCATGGCACCTCCGCGGCGGGTGTCGGCGCCGCTCCCCAGAACTTCGGCCAGTTGGCGATGGCGAAGAGCGTTAGAAAGTAGCCTGCGAGGGTTGCGCAGACATGAGGACCTAGCCAGTCCCGTCCGGCGTCAAAATTGACGTGGAGGAGCTCCCTCGGTTTCGAGAGGAAGAGTAGGGCAAGGCCGATCAGAAGGATGCTGAAAGCGATTGCAGGAGTCCAGTTTCTCCGGATCCCCTCCATTCGGAGGGGCAGTCCGGATAGGGCGGCGACACCCGTGCAAGAGGCGCTGACGACGATGGCACAGAGGGATTGGATCATGATAAAGACAAAGTCATTACGGGGTTCGAGCATCATCCAGATGAAGTAAAGGAGTCCGCCGGCCGTAAACGCGGCCACGTAGCAGAAGAGGCGCCAGCCGATCCTGGAGATCACGCCTTGCCCTTCTTTCCAACCATCTTCCGGTACTGCATCGCGGCCTTCCAGAGGTGGGTCATGGCCGCCGGGCTCAGCTTGCGCTCCGCGCAGAGGGCGGCGACCAGGTTCGCGGCCATCTCGTAGAGCTGTTCCAGCGAGGCTGTGCGCTCGGTGATCCGCGCCAGCGCCGCAGCCGCCTTCGGGTCCGCAGGCCGCGGGATCTCGCGGAGCCTGCGGTGCCACTCCCTGGCGTTGTGCAGGAGCCCCTGGATCATCTCCTGCCCCGTCGTGCGCAACTGGTCCCCCGTCACCTCCCAGACGTTCCCGGCGAAGACGTAGTAGTCGCGCTTGCCCTCCCGGACGTCCCCGCGGCGGACGAAGCGCAGGCGTTCCAGCAAACGCACGTTGGTGGAGACGCTGGCCTTGCTGACCTTGAGGGCCGAGGCGATCTCATCGAGGGAGAGGGGGCCGTCCGTCATGAAGAGGAGGCCGCAGACCTCCCCGGCGATGCGGGGAAGGCCGACGGTTTCGGCCGAGTGCCCGCTGTTCAGGATGACGTCGTTCATGACGGCACTGGGCGTGTCTTCCGTGATGTTCATAATATTCAGTTTATACTGAACGTACGCAATGTCAAGAGATGCTTCCGTTTCTTGACGGCATGCCCCCTTCGGCGTATCTCAGGGGCCGTGCCCACCTACGAATACCACTGCAAGGCCTGCGGGCACCGATTCGAGCGTATGCATGGCATGACCGCCCCGGCGGTCCGCACCTGCCCGAGATGCTCCAGGCGCCGGGTGGAGCGCCTGATCTCCGCCGGCGGGGGCCTGCTCTTCAAGGGCAGCGGCTTCTACATCACCGACTATCGCAGCCAGGGCTACAAGGACAAGGCCAAGGCGGAGACGGACGCTGCCAAACCCAAAGCGGAGGGGGAGAGCGGAAAGGGAGAGAAGACGGAGGCGGGGAAGGACGGGAAAGGCGGGAAAAAGGAGGAGAAGAAGGCCCCCGAAAAGAAGAAGCCCCAGCCGGAATCCGCCAAGAAGCCTGTGAAATCCTGAGATCCTGCCGCGTCCATGAGGTCATCGCGAGGGATTGCGCTGCTGGTCGTCCTCGGGATCCTGGGGGTGCTGGCGGTCCTGGCGACGGCCTTCATGACCCTCGCCCGGATGGAGCGCCGGGCAAGCCACCGGAGGACGCACGCCACCCGGGCCTTTCTGCTGGCCCGCTCGGGTCTGGAGGATGTCCTGGCCCGTCTCGCCTCGGGCCAGGATCCCGACCGGAGCCCCGGCCGCTGGGGCGCCAGCGATGCGGACGCCGACGGCGTCCTCAACGTGGTGGAGAGGGCCCAGCATGTCGGTGCCGTCCCGACTCCCGAAGAGGACCTTGAGGCCTGCCGGATTCGCGACGCCCTTCGGCCCACCTGGGCCGTCCTGGAGGCTTCGGGATCCGCGGTCCTCGAGGGGGTGGACGGCCGCCGGCGCGGCGCGAGCGGTCGCATGGCCTCCGGTTCCTACAGTGTTAGGGTGTCGAGGGAGGAAGGGCTGTATGTGAACGGCGGGGACCCGACTGCGGGTCCTGCGGTCGGATACAACGCGGTGCTGGGCCGCATCCTGGGGACCCTGGCCGAGGGCCTGAGACGGGAACTGGGAAGGCCCGTGCTCCAGGACGACGGGCTGGCGCTTCTCCTCCGTCGCCCGGCTTCCGGCTGGCGGGATCTCGATCACGTTGCCGAGGTCCTGGGCTGGAGCCGGGCCAAGGTCGAGGCCTTCCGCCCCTACCTGGCCTTCCGGGCCTGGACGGACAAGCGCGTCATCGTCCCGAACGCCTCCCCGGCGCCGGGGATGGACGTCCACAATTGGGGAAGCATCAAGCTTCAGCGGCCCGCAAGCCCATCCGGAAGCCGCGAGCCCGACTTCGAGCGTATCGGCGGGCGTGTCGTAGGGCGGGCTCCGGTCAGCCTGCCCTGGGCAGCCCGGCACAAGCCGGTGCTGGTCGCCCTGATCGCCGGGCTTTCCGGTGTCTATCTGGATGAATCCTACGCCGCGGCGGAGTTGGACGTTGACGGTGGGGATGCCGATTCGGTGGGCCTCCTGCGCCGGACCCTGATCTTCAACGGATGGAGCTCCACGGACAATTGCCACCGTGCGGCCTCGGCGATCGCGGCGACCTGGTGCTCCGGGGATCCCACCTGGCAGGACTTCGAGGCCTTCTGCGACACCCTTCCCTTCGGTGCAGCGGTCACAGGCACGACGGCCGAGCGCCAGGCCTTAAGGGACATCGTCAAGGCTAACTTCAATCCGAACTCGGACCTTAACAAGTTCAACCCGGACCGCTCCCATTGGCGTTCGGTGGACAAGGCCGACCTCCAGTCGTATTCGACGGAGTTCTGCCCGGGGCCTTCGCCGAGGGGCTGTGAGGTGGAAAGCTCCGGCAGGGTGACGGGACCTGGCGGGGAGCTCCTGGCCCAGCGGACGCTCAAGGCCGTGCTGGATCCGCCGGGGATCCTCCGGCTGAGCACCCAGAGGGAATTCGTCTGCGAGGATCTCGGCAGCCTGGACCTGCCGGGCGACGAGACGGACCCGAGGCTTCCGGGCCACTTCCGCTACGTCTCGGAGAGCCGGGGTGGCGAGAGGACCTGGGGTCATGCCCTGGACCTGAGGGCCCGGTACGGGTCGGGATGCTTCCTGAACGGGGACGTCCTGGCGCGCGGGGCCTCGGTCCAGAGCCATCCGGAACCCTGTTTCGATGCGGGAGGGGGTCTGGAGATCCGACCGGCGGACTACGACGGCTCCCTCCGGCTGGCCACCGTGGAGACGCCGAAGGACGCGTTTTATACACAGGCATCCCCTGCGGGCGTCCACGAGATGAAGATGCTGGCGCGTTTCACGCAGGGCCTGGACCTGGACGAAGCGGATGGGAATCCCGCCTGTCAGGCCGACGGCGCCCTGGTGACGCGTGCCGAGCTGAGCCACGGCTTGTTGCACGGTTCGCAGCCCTCCACCCTGTACCCGGACGGGGCCTATTCGGAGTCCGGCCGCTGCCCGTCCTGGCTGGATCGGGACAACGCCGACGGTTTCCACGGGGTCATGAGCTTCTGGGTGAAGAACAGCTTCGTCCTGGAACCCACCGTGCGTTCGGCTTCGGGTCGGGGGCGCCGCTACGTCTATTGGAGCAACCTGGTCAGCCGGGAGGAGAACAGCTGTTCCAACCAGTTCTTCTTTCTGGGGACCTTCCCGTGGGCTGGGATCCAGACCTATCTCCAGTTCGAGAACGGGAGGCGCAACGAGGACGATGCGGAGGAGCACGAGTTCTACGCCATTTCCCCTGTCGATTTCCCGCGCCGCTGGAGGCTCCTCAGCCTGTTCTGGGATTTCAGGGGCCAGGAGGTGGACGACATCGGGGAGCTGGTGGTAGACGGGGGAAGCTCATCTGCGGAACTGGGTTCCGAGGACCACTACTCCGACTCGAGGGTCGCCGATCCCTTTTTCTCGGACGACATCACCGCGGACGATTCCCCCGACGGGGGGCCCCTCCGGCCCCACAGAATCAGTCTGGGGCCCGGAGCAAGGTTCATCGAGTTCTCCGAGATCCACGATCGCATGGGACTTGGTGCCGACGCCACCTTCGACGAGTTCTGCATCTGGGATTTCGGAGGGGGTACGGCGGACAGCGGCGTGGACTTCTCTCCCGGAGACCTTCCCCGCACCCTGGCGGCCGAGCGCTACAAGGAGGGCCGCTACTACAGGGGAGCGGCCTATGACGGCCTTGGCGCGGCTCCTCAGGACGGCCAGGCGGCCTCCTGGCTCTCGGCGCCCATCTCCCTGCCGCCCGGATCGCGGGTGTTGGCCGTCTCCTGGACCTTCCGCAGGCCCGCGGCACTCCCGACGGACTTCGCCGAGCTGGCCCTGGCCTCACCCTCCGGGGACGCCTACCTGTTGGACGAGGGCCTTTGCCGCTCCGTGCTGGATTGCGGCTGGGATCCCCGGCTCCAGCACTGGGAACCGGGCATGGTGGTGCCCGGCCCCTTCCGGCTCCAGGCGGTCTTCCGAAGGCGGGCCCCCCTGGCTGACGATGTCCCTGTGCTGGACTCCCCGGCCCTGGACGACCTGACCGTGACCTGGCAGCCAAGGGAGGGTCCCCGCATCGCCTCCTGGCATTCGGAGTAGGGCGGATTGACCCCGTCGCCCTGCGCCGCTAGGATACGCCCCGTTCATAAGCCCTGATTGGAGGAGCGCATGCGAGAAATCCGGGGAGACTGGCGGGACATCTTCCATACCTTCCGCATCGCCCTGGACCTGCGCAAGCTGTCCTTGTCCCTGGTGGGCATGGCCCTGAGCGTGTTGGGGATCGGGGTCATCCTGTTCGTCAGCCTGCTGTCCTATCAGCGCCGGGACGGGGTGCTCTGGACCAGCGTGAAGTCCGGCCAGTGGGTCCAGGCCCGGCAAAGCCTGACCATTCACGCCGAGTATCTCTTCACCCCGAGGGGAGCCGCGACCTGTGGTCCTGAGGCCTGCTGCCCGGACAGCAGAATGTCGCGTGCCCTCGCGCACTGCCCGATCTCCCGATTGGGCCGGCCCACGCCGGCCGGATGGGTGGCCTGTTCCCTGGCCGCCCTCTGGCTGCTTTTCGTCTGGTCCTTCTTCGGAGGCGCCATCAGCCGCATCGCCGCCGTCGAGATCGCGCGGGACGAGCGCATCCCCTTCCAGGAGGCGACCCGCTTCGCGCGATCCCGCTACCTGTCCTGCCTCTGGGCGCCGCTCTCGGTGGGCGCGGCAGCCCTGCTGTTCGCCGCCTGCATCGCCTCCGGGGGATGGCTCTGCGGGGCCCTCTGGAACTGGTACGGCCTGGGCAAGATCCTCCTGGTCGTCGGATTCCCCCTGGCGCTGCTGGGGTCCTTCCTCATCCTGCTCCTGACCATCGGGATCCTCCTGGGCTGGCCGATGATGTTCCCGGCCGTGGCTGCAGAGGGCACCGACGCCTTCGACGCCGTCACCCGGGCCTTCTCCTACGTCTATTCCCGTCCCTGGCGCTACCTCTGGTGCAACCTGGTGGCGACGCTCTACGCCATCCCCTCCTGCCTTTTCGTGCTCTGGTTCGCCAGGACCCTGCTGAACCTGGCCCTTTGCCTGGGCCAGCGCTGGATGCCCGCGGAGTTCGCCGCGGTCAAAGGCGGTCTCGGCCCCTGTTTCGGCGGCAGCTACGGGGACTTCCCCTCCCTTTCGGGCAGCCCCCTGCTCTGGATCTGCGCCGTGCTCGTCTGCGGCATGGCCTATGTCCTCCTGGGCTTGGCCTGGGGCTACATCCTGTCCTACTGCTATTCCGCCCGGACCATGATCTATCTCCTCATGCGGCGGGCCGTGGACGGCACCGAGATGAAGGAGGTCTTCGAGGAGGAGTCCGAGGAGGACCTCGTGGCGGGGAGCGCACCGCCGGCCGGGGAGGCCCCCAAACCCTAGATGCGCCTCTCCTCCCGGAAGACGCGGGCCTGACGTGGCCAAGGCGCCTCCTCAGGAGACCGCCCAGACCCTTGCCACCAAGCAGCGGGAGATCTCCGTCTCGGAGTTCTTCACGAAGAACCGCCACCTGCTGGGGTTCGACAATCCCCGCAAGGCCCTGCTCACCTGCGTGAAGGAGGCGGTGGACAACGCCCTCGATGCCTGCGAGGAGGCCGGGACCCTTCCCGAAGTCCTGGTGGAGATCCGTCAGGTGGAGGGCACCGAGGACAGGTTCGTCGTCGCGGTCGAGGACAACGGCCCCGGCATCGTGAAGGAGCAGATCAAGAAGGTCTTCGGAAAACTCCTCTACGGCTCTAAGTTCCACCGTCTGAGGATGAGCCGCGGCCAGCAGGGCATCGGCATCGCGGCCGCCGGGATGTACGGCCTCTTGACCACGGGCAAGGCCATGCGCATCACCTCCCGGACCGGTGCGGGGAAGCCCGCCCAGTACCAGGAGATCCAGATCGACACCAACCGCAACGAGGGCGTGGTCACGAAGGCCGAGGAGCTCGCCGACTGGCATCGCCCCTTCGGGACAAGGGTCGAGATCGAGATGGTGGCCAAGTACTTGAAGGGCCGCCAGTCGGTCGACGAGTACATCGAGCAGACCGTCATCGCCAACCCCCATCTGACGCTGACCTACCGCTCCCCGGACGGTGAGAAGAAGGCCTTCGCCAGGGCGGTCGAGCAGCTTCCCCCTCCGCCGAAGGAGATCAAGCCCCACCCCTACGGCATCGAGCTGGGCCTCCTGATGAAGATGCTGCAGGACACGGACGCCCGGACGCTGTCGAGCTTCCTGCAGAACGAGTTCTCGCGCATCTCCCCGGCCACGGCCAAGGCCATCTGCGCCGCGGCCAAGCTGGAGCCGAACGCCAAGCCCGCCAAGATCGCGGCCAACGAGGCGGAAACCCTCTTTAAGGCCATCCCGACCGTGAGGATCATGAACCCGCCGACGGACGTGCTCTCGCCCATCGGGGAGGAGAACCTCCTCAAGGGCCTGCATCGGCAGGTGAAGGCGCCCTTCTACACGGCGGTGACCCGTCCTCCGTCGGTATATCGCGGCAATCCGTTCACCGTCGAGGTCGCCCTGGCCTACGGGGTGGAGGGCTGGCCGGAGGATGAGCTGATGCGCCTGGTGCGCTTCGCGAACCGGGTGCCTCTGCTCTACCAGCAGGGGGCCTGCGCCATCTCGGAGTCCGTCATGGAGACGGCCTGGCGCAACTACTCCATCCCCCAGTCCAAGGGGGCCCTGCCGTCGGCACCCATCGTCCTGGCCGTCCATTTCGCCTCGGTCTGGGTGCCCTTCACGTCCGAATCCAAGGAGGCCGTGGCCCACTACCCCGAGATCATCCGGGAGATGAAGCTGGCCATCCAAGAGGCCGGCAGGCGTGTGGCCGCCTATATCCGCAAGCGCCAGCGCCAGGAGAACCAGGAGGAGAGGCGCCACATCTTCGAACGTTACATCGACGAGGTGTCGGACGCCCTGGTCCACCTGACCGAGAAGGCTGCCAGCAAGAAGGAACTCGAGACCCAGCTCCAGGCCATGGCCGAGAAGGCGACCAAGATGGAAGAGAAGGCCGCCGCCAAGGAACAAAAACTGGATGAAGTGGAGGAGGCCCTGAAGGGGACGACCACCCTGCTGGTGCCGGAGCGCGAGGCCTTGCCGCTGTTCGAGAAGAAGCCGGAGGAGGAGAAGCTGAAGCGGGCCAGGAAGCCGAAGGGGAACAAGGGAGAGGACGAATGAAAGGACCCAAGACCAGGCAGGACGCCGAGACCGACGAGAAGCTGAGGAAGCTCGGCGAGCGTGTCGTCGCCTCCGTGAAGAAGGGCGTCAACCCCGGCATCGACATCCCCATCCGCGCGCTTTCCAACGTGAAGTTCAACCCCAAGACCCAGACCATCGAGATGGGCAAGGATACCCAGGAGCGCCAGTTCTTCAACACCGCCATGGCCCGGAAGTTCATGCAGACCCTGCTCGTCGCCTCCACCGTGAAGGAGGACCTCCTCGGCTCCGGCAAGACCACCTCTATCCGCGACCTCTACTACATGACCAAGCACACCGTGAAGGGGACGAAGGAGAACACCTTCGAGGAGCAGGACGAGAGCGACCCCGTCATCGAGGACCTCGAGGTCTCCGTGGACTCGCTCCGCGAGGAGCTCCACCTGTTCGCCTCCAACAAGGGTGCCATGGTGGGGGACCTGACCGTCGTGGACCAGGGCGACACCATTGACCTCAGAAGGATGGGCTCGGGAGGGTGGTCCATCCCCTCCATCGTCGAGTCCAACGTCATCCAGTTCAAGAAGTGCGATGCCAAGTTCATCCTCCATGTCGAGAAGGACGCCATGTGGCGCCGCCTCAACGAGGACAAGTTCTGGCAGCAGCACAAGTGCATCCTCCTGCACGGGCAGGGCCAGCCGCCCCGGGGCGTGCGCCGCCTGCTCCATCGCATGGTGGCCGAGCTGAAGCTTCCGCTCTACGTCTTCGTTGACAACGACCCCTGGGGCTATTACATCTACTCTGTCATCAAACAGGGCTCCATCAACCTTGCCTACGAGAGCCGCCGCATGGCCGTTCCGTCGGCGCGGTTCATCGGCCTCTCGTCCTTCGATAAGGACGGCTACAAGCTTCCCGACAACGTGACCATGCGCCTCAACGATGAGGACCTGGGCCGGGCCAAACAGCTCCTGCAGTACGACTGGTTCCAGAAGAAGCCCTGGCAGAAGGAGATCAAGAACATGCTCCATTGCGGGGTGAAGCTGGAGCTGGAGGCCCTTTCCAAGAAGGCCATCTCCTTCGCGACCGACGAGTACCTGCCGAAGAAGCTCCGTGACCAGGACTGGCTGGATTGAGCAGGTCCATGGGGGAGGGACGACGCATGCCGGCGCGCAAGGACCACTTCGAGATGCTTCCGATGGAGTCCGTCGTGGACAACCCGTACCAGATCGGCTACCCGCTGGACGAGCAGGATGTGGTCCGGGCGGCCTATCAGGTCCGTGACCAGGGCCTGACCTTCCCCCTCATCGTGCGCCCCTGGGGCGCCTCCCATCAGATCGCATCGGGGCAGCGCTGGCTGGCCGCCTGCCGCCTTCTGGGCGCGCGCAAGGTTCCCGTCCTGATCCGCGCGCTCAGCGACCAGGACATGGCCTCCCTGGCCTTCGAGGAGGCTAGCCTGAGGGGCATCATCACCCCGGGGCATGGTGCCGTCCTCATCGGGACGGTCGGGAACGCCTGGATCTCCAGCCTTCTGGACCGCCTGCGCAGCGGCGCGGAGGGCTACCGGGTCGACGCCGATCCGGAGGCGGCCCGCAACCTGCCCGTTCCCCAGGCCTTCCTGCAGCCCATGGCCATGTCGGGCTCTCCGGCTTCGGCCGCCCTTCCCGGAGCTCCGGGGGAGCAGATCCTGGTCATGCCCGCCGCCGATACCGTGCAGCCTCCGATCGAGCGGGGTCTCTACGACACCCTCCTGGGCTTCCGGTGCAGGCACGTGCCGGCCAGCTGGTTCCAGACGGTCTCCGACGTGGGAAAGCGCTGGGTCCTGGAAAATGCCTCCTCCGGGGGACGCCTTGAGATTTCCGTGCCCCTTGCCGCCACGCCGTCCATCGCCTCGGCCACGACGGCCCTTTGCGAACAGCTCGCGGCCCGCCACCCCGGCGCGAACCTCCAGGACGTGGGCTCCCGGGAGATCCGGGAGAAGGGGGGGACGCATTGTGTGGAGATCGACCTCTCCGACGTGGACCTGCGCCACCGTTTCGTCCTGCTCTGGAAGGGGGGGCGCTCGGTCGTCCTCCACCTGTGGAATACCCCCCGCTTCTTCCTGTATGATATGAAGGCCCTGTCCGAGATGGTCGAAGCCACCGATCTCCTTTAACGGAAGGAACCCCGTGCCCGACATCGCACAGCCTCTCGTGGTGGGAATGGACCTGGGCACCAGTTCCTCCTCCGCGGTCTTCGAGGGCGGGCCGGTCTACCTGCCTTCCGTGGTGGGGACCCCTCGGCCCGGCCTGCTTCCGGGCCTCCTGCCGGACTCCCGCAATGCCCTCTTCGGCGAGGACGCCCTCGTCTACCACAACCTCGTGGATATGGTCTGGCCCATCCGGCAGGGGACCATCGCGGACGCCAGGGCGGCGACGGCCTTCTGCGCCCATATGGCGAAACTGATCGATCCTTCGGGCAAGCGCCCCATCCATGTCGTGGTCGGCACCCCGGCCCATGCGCCTCCCAGGCACATGGCCGCCGTGCGCCAGGTCCTTGCCGGGAGCTTCCAGAAGGTGCAGTTCTATTCGGAGCCCTTCCTGGTCGTGATGGGGCTGCGTGCGGACAAGGGTCGAGCCGGTCAGGTGGATCCGGCCCTCAATTCCATGGTCATCGACATCGGCGCCGGCACCACCGACGTCACCGTCGTGCAGGGGATGCTCCCCGGGGCCGACCGCCAGCGCAGCGTCGCCGTCGCGGGGGACGAGGTGGACCGCCGCCTCTGGGAGCGCCTCTCCCATCTCTATCCGGACCTGGACATGCCCATGGTCCGGGTGACCCGCCTCAAGGAGCAGTATGCCTACGTGGCCGAGCAAACCCGTTCGGTGGCCTTCCGCTATCCGGTGCTGGGCAAGCCCCAGTCCATCGAGGCCGGCGAGGCCCTCCGTTCCGCCTGCGAGGTCCTGCTCTCCGCCACGCTGCCCATCGTGACCGAGCTTCTGGAGAAGAGCCCCGGGGAGCTCATGGAAGGCCTTCAGCAGAACATCATCCTGGCCGGCGGCGGAAGCCGCATCGAGGGCCTCGACCTCATGTTCCAGAACCGCCTGAGGGCTGCCGGTTTCGACCAGGCCGCCGTCCATAAGGTGAAGGACTACCAGTACCTGGTCGCCCAGGGTGCCGCCGCCATGGCAGCCCAGAGCCGCCCCAGCGACTGGCAGAACCTGCCGGTTCCGGACAAGGCCGAGAAGACCGAGAAGAGCGGGAAGGCCGAGCAGGCCTAGGAGACAGCCGGCCAGACGGCCGGGACGGAACCAAGTCAGCATGGAAAAGTCCCCGAGGAAAACGAAGGTCACGAAGGTATGGATGGACGGCCGTCTCGTGGATGGCGAGAAGGCCACCGTCTCCGTTCTGGCCCACAGCCTCCACTACGGGGACGGGGTCTTCGAGGGCATCCGCTGCTACAGGACTCCCCGGGGCCGGGCCATCTTCCGGTATGCGGAGCACATGGGCCGTCTGATGAAGTCCGCCCTCTGTCTGGGGATCGAGGTGCCCTACAGCCTCGAGCGGCTGTGCCAGGCGGGGATCGAGACCGTGCTGGCCAACGACCTGCCAGCCTGCTACCTGAGGCCCATCATTTTCCGCGGCGTCGGCGCCCGGGGGGTGAATCCCATCGGGGCCAAGGTCCATTCCGTGATCGCCGTCTGGGAGTGGGGGGCCTACCTGGGCAAGGAAGGTTCTGAGAAGGGGGCTCGTCTCGTCACCTCGTCTTTCGTCCGCAGCCACCCGGCTTCCCTGCTGACCAAGGCCAAGGCCACCGGCGCCTACCTCAACGGGGTCCTGGCCAAGCAGGACGCGATCCGCCAGGGCTTCGACGAGGCCATCCTGCTGGATTCCCGAGGCCTGGTCTCCGAGGGCACCGGGGAGAACGTGTTCTTCGTGAAGGGCGGCAGGATCTTCACCGTGGAGCCTTCCACCATCCTGGAGGGCATCACCCGCGCCAGCGTGATGGAACTGGCCCGCGACGAGGGGTTTGAGGTCTCGGAGGTCTCGGTCAGCCGGGACCAGCTCTACATCGCCGACGAGGTCTTCCTGACGGGCACGGCCGCCGAGATCACCCCGGTGCGCGAGATCGACCTCAGGGTCATCGGTTCCGGCGGGGTGGGGCCGGTCACCCGTAGGCTCCGCGACGCCTTCCAGGCCATCACCCACGGCGGGGACTCCCGCTACGACCGCTGGCTGACCCCCGTGGACAAGACCCGGGCCTCCGCCTAGCCTGCTTCTCCGGGCCTCCCTGCTCCTGACGGTCTCGGGCCCTCCCATCGAGGGAGGTGCCCTTCGCATCCTGGGCGGCCGCATCGCCGCGCTGGGAAGGGCGGCCGATCTCACCGCGAGGCCGGGGGAGGAGGTGGTCGACCTCCCGGGCGCGGCTCTGCTGCCCGGCTTCGTCAACGCCCACACTCACCTGGAATTGACTTCGGTTCGTCTGCCTCCCGCCCCCTTTCTCGACTGGCTTCCGGGGATGATGCAGGCCCGCCGGACTCTCTCGGCGGAGGATTATGCGTCCGCCGCAGCCGAAGGGATCCGTCTCCTGTCGGCGGACGGCACCACCTCCGTCGGTGATTTCGGAAGCACGGAGGATGTCGTGGAAGCCCTGGGCATTGCCGGTTTCAGAGGCCTGGTTCTGAGGGAGTTCACGGGATCGACCGACCCTGCCGAGGTCGAGGCCTTTCCCTGGCGACCCAGCCCGCCGGGATTGAGACGGGGTCTGGCTCCCCATGCACCCTACTCCGTGCCCGAGGGCCGCCTTCGTGCTGTCGGACGCCAGTCCGGCATCCCTCTGGCCGTGCACGCTTCGGAACTGGAGGAGGAGGTCCGGCTGCTGGAATCCGGCGCAGGCCCTCTGGCGGATTTCCTCGACCGGAACGGCTTCCCGAGGCCGCCTGCCGGCTTGAGGCCTGTGCCCTATCTGGCCTCCTGCGGAGTGCTCAGGCCAGGGGCGCTGGCCGTCCATGCCAACTACCTGGATGCCGCCGACATCGCCTGCCTGGCCGCCTCGGGCGCCTCCGTGGCCTACTGCCCCGGGAGCCATGCCTTCTTCGGCCACCGCGATCATCCCCTGCCCCGCTTGCTGGAGGCCGGGATCAACGTCGCCCTGGGCACGGACAGCCTGGCCTCCAACGACGCCCTCTCCATGCGCAGGGAGATGCGGAAGGCTTCCGAGGTCTTCCCGGGCATTCCCCTGGAAAGGATCCTGGCCATGGCCACCCTGGGTGGCGCCAGGGCCCTGGGCCTGGCCCACGAAGCCGGCAGCCTGGAGATCGGCAAGGCGGCCGATCTCGTTGCCGTGCAGGCCACCTCCCTGGAGGAGGTCGTCCGGCGCGAGCCCAAGGTCCTCGGCGTCTGGCGGGGGGCGTCCTGATATGATCCCGCCGGCCATGACGGCACCCGCGCTCTTCATCGTCGGCACGGATACGGGGGTGGGCAAGACCGTCGTGACGGCGGCCCTGGCCCGCGCCTCCGGTGGCGCGGGGGTCATGAAGCCCATCGCCTGTGGCCTGGAGCCCGGGGAGACGATCTCCGCCGACACCCGCTTCCTGATCTCGGCCTCCGGCTCCAAGGACGCGCCCCCGGAGGTCTCGCCGCTTGCCTTGAGGGCCTTCCGTGCCCCGCTTCCCGCGGCCCGTGTCGAGGGTGTCGTGATCGATCTGGAGGCATTGCGGAAGGCGATGGAGCATCTCAGGACCCGTCACCGCGCCCTGCTCGTCGAAGGGGTGGGCGGCGTCCGGGTCCCGGTGACCCCCGGCGTCGAGATGGCGGATCTCGTGAAGTCCTGGGGCTTTCCGGCCCTGATCGTGGCCCGTTCGGGCCTGGGCACCCTCAACCACACCGCCCTGACCGCCGACGCCCTGAAGGCCAGAGGCGTGACCATCCTGGGTTTCCTCCTCAACGACGGGGCCTCTTCCGTCGAGGACGGGCTTGCCCTGGAGAACGCCGCGTTGATCCGGGAGATGACGGGTCTGGCCTGCCTGGGCCGCCTCCGTCCCGATCCCGAGGTGGCGAGGGGGCACCTCTCGTCCGCCACCGTCGAGGCCCTGAGGCCCGCCGCCGACCGCTGGCTGGCGCGCAAGGCGGTTGCCTAGATGCCCAAGGGAGTCGCCGAAATCACCCGGGCCATCGCCATGCTCGAAGAGCGCCTGTCCGCGCTCGGGAGGTCCCTTTGACCTCGCCACCAAACGCGAGGAACTGAAGGTCCAGGAAGCCCGCATGGCCTCCCCCGGTTTCTGGGAGGACAAGGGGGCCTCCCCCAAGGTCCTGGCCTCCGTGAGGGCCCTGGGCGCCATCCTCAAGCCCCACGACGAATTGATGAAGGACCTTGTCGGGAACCGGGAGCTGGCCGAGATGGCCGCCGCCGAGAACGACGCCATGGCCCTGGGCCAGGTGGAGGCGGAGCTCCCAGCCCTGGCCGCCCGTTTCACCGCCTTCGAATTCCAGACCCTGCTCACGGACGTAGACGACCCCAAGGCGGCCTTCCTGGACATCCACGCCGGGGCCGGGGGGACGGAAGCCTGCGACTGGGCCCAGATGCTGGCCCGGATGTACACCCGATGGGCCGAGGCCAAGGGCTACCGGGTCCAGATCGTGGACGTGCTGGAGGGGGACGGCGGCGGGTACCGCTCCATCACCCTGCGCGTCGAGGGCGAGTGGGCCTTCGGGCGCCTCAAGTCCGAACGGGGGGTCCACCGCCTGGTCCGCATCTCGCCCTTCGACGCCAACCAGCGACGCCATACCACCTTCGCCTCCCTGGACGTCCTGCCCGTCCTGCCCGAGGCGCCCGACATCGTCATCAACGACAAGGATCTCCGCGTGGACACCTACCGTGCCGGAGGCGCCGGCGGCCAGCACGTGAACAAGACGGACTCGGCCGTCCGCCTGACCCACCTTCCGACGGGCATCGTGGTGGCCTGCCAGAACGAGCGTTCCCAGCATTCCAACCGCGCGACGGCCATGGAGATCCTCTACGGCCGCCTCAAGCAGCGGGAGGCGGACCAGCAGCAGTCCGAGGTCCAGCGCCTTTACGGAGAGAAGGGCGAGATCGCCTGGGGCCACCAGATCCGCTCCTACGTGCTCCAGCCCTACACCATGGTCAAGGACCACCGCACCGACCACCAATGCGGCGACGCCTCCAGCGTCCTGGACGGGGACCTGGACCCCTTCATGAACGCCTTCCTGCGAAGAACACCGGGGGGGAAATAGATGCCGCTGATGCGCTCCTTTTTCATCGCTCTCTCGCGTAGCCCCTTGGCCAAGGCCGTGATCACCCGGACGCCGGGGATCCGGGGGAGCACACGACGATTTGTTGCGGGGGAGACGGTGGAAGAGGCCCTTGCCGCCATCCGGGACCTGAACGCGGCGGCCTGTCTGGCCACTTTGGATCCCCTCGGCGAGAACACCGCAAGCGAGGCCGAGGCCCGAGCGGCGGCTTCCGAGGCCCTGAAGGCCCTGGAGGGCATCCAACGCGATGGGCTCAAGGCCAACGTCTCCATCAAGCTGACCCAGATGGGGCTGGATCTGGGGGATGGGATGTGCGAGTCGATCACGGCATCGCTTCTGGAAAAGGCCAAGTCTCTCGGGACCTTCGTACGCATCGACATGGAGGGCTCCGCCTATACGGAGCGCACGGTTCGCATCTTCGAGAAGCTGAGGGCCCGCTACGACAACGTCGGGATCGTGCTCCAGGCCTACCTTCGCCGCACCGAGGCGGACATCCGCTGGATCGCCTCGAAGGGCTACAACGTCCGCCTCTGCAAGGGGGCCTACCTGGAGCCGGAGTCGGTGGCCTTCCAGGACATGGCCGAGGTGAACCGGAACTACCTGGCCTGCGCGGGCATCCTCCTTTCGCCTCAATCCCTGGCGGCGGGCACCCGGCCCTGCTTCGCCACCCACGATCCGGCCATGATCGCCGGGGTGAAGGAGGCGGCGCAACGGGATGCCGCGTCCCGGGACCGTTTCGAGATGCAGATGCTCTACGGGATCCGCCGGGACCTCCAGCTGGAGCTCGTGAAGGACGGATTCACGATGCGGGTCTACGTGCCCTACGGGCCGCAGTGGTATCCCTATTTCATGCGCCGGCTGGCCGAGAGGCCCGCGAACGTCGGCTTCATCCTGAGGAACATGTTCAAGGGGTAGGGTCGATGGCGGCCTGACGGATCTTCACATTCCTGCGGAGCTCCTTGGCGGCTCCGGCCAGCTCCGGGTCGGCATCCAGCCTTTCCTGGACCGGCTTCAGCTCCTCATCCGTGAAGTCGCTCCAGTGGTAGTTGAGGAAGGTCTCGGCCAGGCGTCCCCGGACAGCAGGGTCGGGTGATCCGGCCAGGAGGGTCTCGCGGAGCCTGAGGGCCAGGCGGGCCTCGAACTGATCCCCGTACTGCCAAGTCCAAATGTGGCTCGAGGTCTGGGAGCGGTCCCAATTTGCGAAGAGGCGCATCTGGTCGGCGGTGAGGAAGGGAAGCTCCTGAAGGAAGGCCTCCTGGGCGGAGGGGTCCTGGAACAACTCCACGATCCGGTTCTCGAAGACCTGGAGCTCCGTCGTCTTGAATCCCTTGGGGAACTCGTCCCGGCAGAAGTCGATGGAGAAGATCTCGGAGAGGCGGGTGATGCCCTGCATCCGTGTGCGGTAGGCTGCCACGTTTTGTTCCAAGGCCTCCGTCCGGGGATCCGGTTCGGGGGGCTGGGCAGTTGGCATGGAAGCCGCGGGCAGGGGCATAGGGGAAGGCGTTCTTAGTTTTTCCCGGAGGACATCGTGTTCCCGGAGGGCATCGGTCAGATCGCTCCGGAGTCTGGAGATCTCCCCCTGGGATCCTGAGGAGGGAGGCACAGCGGCAGGAGGATCCTGGCGCAGGGAACGGAGCCCCCATCCCGTTAGGAGAGAGAGCAGGACGAGGGTCCAGACGCCGGAAGGTCTCACGGTGCTTTCGATTTCTGGGCTACCCAAGCCTCGGCCTCCTCGCATGTCTTGAACTCTTTCCCGGCCGCCCGGCCCAGGGCCTGGAGGGCCAGGGAAGCCAGAGGGACGGTCGAGCCCTTCTTCATCCCGCCGACCTCCTCCATGCCGTCGAGGTCCACGGGCACCTCCGAGGGGTTCCCGGCCGCCTCCATCAGGGTCTGCAGATCCGTGGATTGAGGAGTCAGGTGCTTGAAAAGCAGGCAACCCCAGGCCTTGGCGACGGGGCCATCCTCCTGGAGTAGGGCCCGCGCCGTCGGGAGGGCTCCGGGGCCGGCCGAGAGGAGCTTTCCGTAGGCCTCTCCGGCAGGGGACAACAGCACATGGCCATCCCAGCAAATCTCCAGGTGGTAGGCATCCACCGCCGGAGCCTTCTCCAGGCTCTGGCGCAGAGGGGCCAGCCGAGTCTGAACGGCCTTCAGGGCCTCCTCCCGCAGAGAGGGCGAGACGAAGCAGTCCGGGTGGTCCGCCCTGCCGACCCCTTCGACCAGGTGTAGCATCCAGAGGCCTTCCCTTCCGTCCCGCGCGGATTCGAAGGGGGAAAGGGTCCAGCCTGTGGGCACCTGGGCCTCCGGGGAAGGGCTGTGCCAGAGGACGGGAAGGCCCTTTTCCGGAGGGCGTCCGTACAGGGCCTCCTTCACCATCAGGACGGCATGGCAGGTGATGATGCCGTTGGCATCCGCCGGGTCCTGCTTCACTTCCTGGAGCTTCCCGAGGACGACCAGGTCCGCAGTGCGACAGGCCTCTTCCAGAGGCCGGAAGGGGGTCGGTGAAGCCGATGCATCCAGGAGGATCAGGCCGGAAGCCAGGAACGCGAAGAGAATCGGTTTCATGGGGAGACTCCTTTGACCAGGACCAGCCCGGCCCGGTTGAGCTTGATGAAATGGAACATGTCGGTGTAGATCGCCAGCGGCATGGCCTCGTCGAGGGCGGAGACGTCCTCCCGGTAGATGAGTCGAGCCCCCTCGCCCTGGAAGAAGTCCTTCTCCCAGATGGCCAGCAGGGCCTCGGCCTCCTTGGGAAAGAGCCAGGATTCCGTGGTCGGTCCCTGGGCCTCGCAGGGCTTGCGCATCATGACGCCCTTTCCCATCCCATCCTCCTCCTTCGGGGACGGCCTGCCTGCCTGGAGGCGTTCGAGCAGGTGTCGGGACGCATCCCCCTCCAGGGGCCTGGCCTTTACGGAGGTGCTGGGCTCAAGCCTCTCCACGTAGAGGACGGAGCCCTTGCACACGACGTAGAGGTCGTGGACAGGATGGGTGCCGTGATTGGTCAGGAAGTTGCCCTTGCAGGAGACCGATGACTTTTCCTTCGTCCGGCCCTCGTAGAAGACATAGCGCTCGGCCTCGACCCCGTTGGTGACATAGGCCGCGTCCACCTGGCGGGCCTGCCTGACCCAGTGGTCGGCCCTCAGTTCCTTGCCAGGGAGTGGAATACCCGCGGGAGGCGCCTTGGACAGCTTCAGGTGGTCCCAGGTCAGTTGGGGCTTGGCGAATCCCTCCAGGCAGGTCTTCAGGCGGGCCTTGATCTCGGGGTCCCCGGCCTTGGCCAGGGCGGACTCCAGGGCGAGGTGGAGGGCCGGCCCGCATTCGACAAGCTTTCGGCTGGCCTCCTCCCGGGTCTTGAAGTCGGAGCTTCCCAGGTCGGCGATCCATTTCCCCAGCGTCGAGTCGTCCGGAGCCTCCCGGAAGCCGGCACAGACCTGGTCCGCCTGGGGGTACCAGGCCGAAGGGACGCCGTAGGCGAAGCACAGGGAGAGGGCGACGGGGGCCTCCTCCTCGCGCTCTCCCAGGTAGAAGTAGAGGATGGGCTTGTCCCTTTCGCCGGAGTCCGCCGGCATCTCGCGCACGGGCGGGGAAAAGCGGGTGACCGGGCCCTTCGGGAGGGCCGCCGGGGTGTGGAGGAAGGGGGGGAGATCGGGGAGCTCCCGGTTGCCCTTCGCGTCGAAGACCTCCACGCCCCACTCGTGGACCACGAGGGGACGGGCGCACCAGGACCTGGCCAGGGCGGTCCCCAGGGCCAGGGTCGCAAGGCCGGACAGGAGAAGGTTGCGGAGGCGCATCTAAGGTTCCAGTCCTTTCACCAGGACCAGCCCGGCCCGGTTGAGCTGGATGAAATGGTACATGTCGGTGTAGAGGGCCAGGGGCATGGCCTCGTCGAGAGCAGCCACGTTCTCCCGGTAGACCAGGCGGGTCCCCTCGCCTTGGAAGAAGTCCCTGTCCCAGATCGCCAGCAGGGCTTCGGCCTCCTTGGGAAAGAGCCAGGAGTTCCGCGTCGGCGGCTGGGGTTCGCAGGGTTTGCGCAGAGCGTCCTGTTTTTCACAGACCTCCTTCTGCGGGGCCGTCAGTGCGGAGAGCAGGCGGTCGCGGGAGGCCTTCTTCCAGTCTGCTCCCGTCACCGGTTCCAGGTGCCCTTCGATGCTCTGCCCGGCTTCCACACAGGGAGTGAACAGGAGGTGGCGCTGTTCTCCGTGGACGGACATCAGGAAGATGTCATGGACCGCATGCCTGCTCCGGTTGGTGATTTTCCTGGAGCCAGGCTTGGATCCGGCTTCGACCAGGAGGGCAGGCCGCTCCGTGGTCCTGCCCTCGTAGAACACGTAGCGTTCGGCCTCGACCCCGTTGGTGACGTAGGCCGCGTCCACCTGGCGGGCCTGCCGGACCCAATGGTCGGCTTTCAGCTCCTTGCCGGGGAGCTCCAGGGCGGTCGGGAGGATCTTTTCCAGTTTCAGATGGCTCCAGGAAAGCTGGGTCTTCCCGAATCCTTCCAGGCAGGATTTCAGGCGGGCCTTGATCTCAAGGTCTTCGGCCCTGGCGAGGGCGGATTCCAGGGCGAGGTGGAGGGCAGGTCCGCACTCGGCAAGGTGCCGGCTGGCTTCTTCCCGGGTCTTGAAGTCGGGGCTTCCCAGGTCGGAGATCCATTTCGCCAGGGTCGCGGCATCCGGGGCCTCCCGGAACCCGGCGCAGACCTGGTCCGCCTGGGGATACCAGGCCAAGGGGACCCCGAAGGCGAAGCTCAGGTCGAGGGAGACTGGACCCTCCCCGTAGAAGTACAGGATGGGCTTGGCCCGGAAGCCCTTGTCCTCTTCCATCTCCCTTACGGGGGGTGAGAAGCGTGTGACCGGCTCCTTCGGGAGGGCAGCAGGGGTGTGGAGGAAGGCAGGCAGGTCGGGAAGCTCCCGGTTTCCCTTCGCATCGAACACCTGGACGCCCCATTCATGGACCACGATGGGTGTTGCGACCCAACTCTCTGCCCATACTGTACTTATGGCTACAGCCGTAAGAACGGGAATCAGGGCATGGAAGATGCGCATGCCTGTTAGACGATGCGGACGGGAAGGCGTTCGAGGATCGTCGCGATTATTTTACGGTCTTGGTGTTCGGGGCATTCGGACCATGGATGGCCTTCCCGTGGACGGCCTCGGCGGCCTCCATGAGGGCCTCGGGCAGGGTCGGGTGGGCATGGACGGTCAGGGCCAGGTCCTCCGCCGTGGCGCCCATCTCGATGGCCAGGGCCACCTCGGCGATCAGGTTGGAGGCCTCGGGCCCGACGATCTGGCATCCCAGCACGACGTCGGTCCTGGCGTCCGCGAGGATCTTGGCGAAGCCTTCCGTCTCCCCCGTGGAGAGGGCCCGGCCCGAGGCCTGGAAGGGGAAGCGGCCGATCTTCACCTCGCGCCCGGCGGCCTTGGCCTGGGCCTCCGTCATGCCCACGAGGGCGATCTCCGGCGAGGTGAAGATGGCGGCAGGCATGGCCCTGAAGTCCTTGGTGACCTTCTTCCCGGCGATGGCGGCGGCGGCCAGGAGTCCCTCGGCCGAGGCCTTGTGGGCGAGAAGCGGCGGCCCAATGAGGTCGCCAATGGCATAAATGGCAGGGTTGGAGGTGCGGCCCGGGCCCTCCACCGGGACGAAGCCTTTGGCGTCGGTCTTCACTCCGGCCTTGTCCAGGCTCAGGGAATCGGAGTTCGGGCGCATCCCGACGCAGACCAGGAGACGGTCGGCCTCCAGGGTCTGCTTCCTGCCCTCGATCTCCACCTCCACGTTCACACCGTCCTTGAAGGCCTTGGAGGAGAGGGCCTTGGCTTTCGTGTGGATCGTCATGCCGGCCCTGGTCATGGCCTTCTGGACCACGGCCACGCACTCGGGGTCGGTGCCGGGCAGGATCTGGTCGGCCATTTCCAATACGATCACCTGGCTGCCCAGCTTGGCGTAGAAGGTGCCGATCTCGCAGCCGATGACGCCGCCGCCGAGGACGATGAGGCGCTTGGGGATCTCGGCCAGCTCCAAGGCTCCCTTGGCGGAGATGACCCGCTCCCCGAAGGGGAAGGGGGGGAGCTCGACGGGGCGGGCTCCGGTCGCGAGGAGATAGTGCTTCGCCTGCACCTCCTCGGTGCCCGTGGCCGTTTTCACGGAAAGCGTCTTGGGGCCGCTGAAGGAGCCCTCGCCGGCGAGGACCTCGATGTTCTGCTGCTTGAGGAGGGATCCGATGCCCATCGTGAGCTTCTTGACCACGGAGGACTTCCAGAGCTGGAGCTTGGCCATGTCCACGGTGGGTTCGGAGGTCAGGATCCCGATCTTCCCGGCATTCTTGACGGTCTCGAAGACGTCGGCTGCGTGGATGAGGGCCTTGGAGGGGATGCAGCCGGAGTTGAGGCAGACCCCGCCGAGGGCGGCCTTCTCCACGACCAGGGTCTTGAGGCCCAGCTGGGCGGCCCGGATGGCGGCCACGTAGCCGCCGGGGCCGGCGCCGATCACGCAGAGGTCGGGGGTGCGGGGGGGCATCGGGAGGGATTATAGGTTCCTATCTGCGGCTTCCACAGGGATTTGACATGCTTTCGGCCTGCGAAAGCAGGGGCTTGTAGTCTGCCTTGACAGGGGGCTACACTGCGCATTCATGAGAGCACTCGGGTCCCTGGTGCGCCCCCGTTCCGGTCTAGCACTCATCGTGATCGTCGGTATCCTGGGCATCACCGCGATTCTGGCGACCTGCTTCATCACCATGGCCCGGTTGGAGAGACGCGCCTCCCAGCAACGCGTCCACGCGACCCAGGCGTTCCTTCTTGCGCGCAGCGGCATGGAGGACCTGCTTGCCCGGACGGCCCGGGGTCAGGACCTCCTGTCCTCGGTGAACCGCTACGCAGGGGAGGACTGGAACGCCAACGGGGCCCTGGACGGATCGGAAGGCGGTGAGGAGCTGTTCAGGCCTGGGATCCTGAACCTGGAGGACTGTCCCCTCCCCCAGGCCATGCGTCCTGCCTTCTTCGTCACCGAGAACACGGGGCGCCCCATTCGGGCCCAGGTGGACAGGAGGGCCCGTGGATACAGCGGCTTCCTGGGGAGCTCGAGTGGGCACTACGCTCTCAAGACAACCCCTCAGGGAGGGTTCTACGTCAACGGGGGGGATCCCCTGCTGCCGTCCTCCACCGGCTACAACCAGGTCCTGAGGGACATGCTGGCCAACCTTGCCGAGGCCCTGGATCGGGAGGACGGTTCCGCGGACGGCATGCCGGTGGCCAGGAGTGACGGTTCGAACCTGATCCAGGCGCGTCCTCCCGGTGGATGGGTCAGTCTGTCCCATGTCCGCGACATGGCTTTGGGCTCAAGCCAGGCCAAACTCGACGCCTTGAGCCCCTATCTGGCGTTGAGGGCCTGGGTCGACAGGCGGGTGATCCGTCCGGTAGGGGATCCTGGAATGGCCGGTGCACCTTACAGCTGGGGGACCCTCAAGGAGGGACGTGCTGTTCCCGGCTTCGAAGGAGCAGAAACCCCTCCGGGGCACGTGGTGGGTCGGGCCCCCGTGGACCTTGCCTGGGCCCGGACGCGTCGCCCAGCCCTCCTGGCCCTCCTTTCCGGGCTGTCAGGTCAGTACCTGGACCAGAGCGTATGGACGCCGGACTGCATCGGGATCCTCCGGACCGTGCGGATCGACAACCGCTGGCTGGCCGCGGACGACTGCCATGTGGCGGCTCAGGCCTTCCTGGCCTCTACCAGCGACCTGGGTACTTGGCAACGCTTCAACGCCTTCTGCGATACCATCCCCTTCCCGGCCACAGGTGTCACCGAGCTTCAGGCCAAACGGGACATCCTCAAGGCCAACTTCAATCCCAACAGCGACCTCAACAAGTTCAACCCTAATCCAAGCCTCTGGAAAAGCGTCGACAAGAGCGATCTCCTGGGGGGTGTGGCACCCGGCTACACCACGGAGTTCAGCCTGCTGCCTCTCACAGGCTATGAGGTTCAGAGCCTGGGCAGGGTACTGGACACCGGGGGGAGGCTCCTGGCCCAGAGGGTACTCTCCGTTTCCGTTGCGGGCCCTTCGGTGGTGAGATTGAGCACCCAGCGTGAGTTTTCCTGCGAGGACTTGGGGAACCTGGAGATCCCTGGGGACGAGACGAGGTTCCGCCTTCCCGGCTTCAGTCTGGGCTCCTTTCCAGCCTATCTTTCCGAAAGCCAGGGGTTGGGAAGGACCTGGGGGCATGCCCAGGACACGCGCGGGCTCTCCCCAGCGGCCAACTACGCGTCCGGATGGATGAACGGGGCTTCCCGAGGGGCGGCCCTCCAAACCTATCCGGAACCCTGCCACGACACTACGCCCGGCGCTCCGGGCACGGGACTCTCCCTCAATCCTGCCGACTACGACGGTAACCTGCAGTTGGCGACGGTGGAGACCCAGCTCACCGATCTCTACCTCACCACCGCCTCCCCTCCTGTCAGGCTCCAGACCCTACTGGGACATTTCGATGACGCCATGGACCTGGACCGGCCCTCCACCGCGCCCAGCGCGGTCTGCTTCCCGGATGTCGGTATGGTCTCCTCCGCGGAGCTCGGGCTGAGCCTTTTGAATCCTTCCAAACCCAACACGCTGTATCCGGACGGAGTCTATGCGGAGCGCCGGAGGGTCCCGACCTATGCCGACCGGGGGAGCTGCGACGGGCATCACGGGGTGCTCTCCTTCTGGGTCAAGCCCGGCTATCAGCGCGACGCCATGAATGCCTCGCTCCAGCATGGCCATGCCTTCCTCATCCGGACGAACGCATTGGAGCCTGTCAGACCACCTGCGAACCTTGCGTATTCCTATGACCAGTTCTTCTGGTTGGGGGATGCAAAACACTCCGGCTATTCCTGCGACGGGGCCACCCTGCAGTTCGAGAGCACCCACTGTTCCGGGGATTACCTCCGGGACCAGTTCAATGGCGATCGCTTTGCGGAGTTCCTCTACAACACGGATCCTTCTCCCCAGCCTCGGGTCTGGTGCCTGATCACTGTGCTCTGGGACTTCCGGAGCAGGGGCGTCTCGGACGTGGGCCGACTGGTGTTCAACGCGGGGATCGGGGCATCCACGGATACCGAAAGCAACGACTATCGCGCCATGGCCGGCACGAGGGCCTACTGGTCCAGCATTCCCCAGAGGGTCTCCGGCCCCTCTTGGGGTTCGGACATCACGGCGCCGGACATGCCCTCAGGCGTGATGGAGCCGCATCGCCTGGCCTTGGGCAGGTATTCCGTCCGGGATACGGGTGGCACCGGACGCGCGGGGGACGCCGATGCCACCCTGGATGAGCTCGTCTTCTACGATTTCGGGGGAGCTCCCCTGGTTGGCGACGAGAGGACCCCCACGCCGCCTGGCTCCCTGGCCACCGTTGGCGACGTGGCGAGGAACCGTTTCGGCGAGGGCCGATACTACAAGGAGTCCGGCTACCAGGTTCCCGGGAACCATGCCGCCGGGGAGGCGGGGTCGTACGTCAGCGCGCCGATCGTCCTTCCTCGCAGCGCCCTGATCCAGAAGCTGGCATGGACCTGGTATCGGCCTGCTGACCTCCCGGACGACTATGCGGAGCTGGAGCTGTTGGGGGTCGGGGCGGACCGCTACCTCGGGAACAATCCGGCGCTCAGCCGGTCCACAAGGGCACCCGGTTGGACGCGTGACCGGCAGGACTGGGACTTGGGCCACATGCCTTCCTCGCCCTTTCGGATGCGCGCGGTCTTCCGCCGGGATACCCCCGTCCCTGTCGCAACGCCAATCCTGGACTCCCCGGTTCTGGACGACCTGACGATCCTGTACTTCCCTGGAGGTAGCCCCCGCCTGCTGGACTGGGCGACCGGGCGGTAGTCGCTCCTGGGGAGACTCCTAGCTTCCCGCGACGGTCATCTCGCGGATCCTCAGGGTCGGGGCGTTGACGGTCCCGTGGTGGACCAGGTCGCTCCCGACGGCGTCGACATCCTTGAGCATCTGCAGGAGGTTCCCGGCGATGGTGACCTCCTGCACCGGATAGGCCAGGACCCCGTTCTCGATCCAGATCCCCTCGGCGCCCTGGGAATAGTCCCCGGTGGTGCCGTTGGCCCCGAAGCCCATGATGCCAGTGACGTAGAGGCCGTCCTTCACGCCGGCGACGATGGACTCCGGCGAGGAGGCGCCCGCCTCCACCCAGAAATTGGTGGGGGAGACCGAGACGCTCTCCCCGGGGGGGCGGGAGGCGTTGCCTGTGGAGGCGAGCTTGAGCTTGCGTCCGGCGTAGCGGTCGCAGAGGAAGTTCTTCAGGATGCCCTTTTCCAACACGGGCGTACGGCGGGAGGGGGTGCCCTCGGCGTCGAAGGGTCTGGAGGCCAGGCCGGCATGCAGAAGGGGGTCGTCCACCACGCTGAGCAGGGGGGAAGCGATCTTCTCACCCAGCTTCCCGACCAGGAAGGAGGTGCGTCGGTAGACCGAACCCCCGTTCACGGCGGCACAGAGGGAGCCCAGGAGCTGGCTGGCCGTGACGGAATCGAAGATCACCGGAACCCGGCAGGTCTTCACCTTCCGGCCCCCCAGTTTGCGCAGGGTCCTTTTCGCTGCCTGGAGGCCCACGGCCTTGGGATCCTCCAGACCCTTCAGGGATCTGGAGGCGCTGTACCAGTAGTCGATCTGCATCCTCTCCCCCTCCTTGGCGATGGGGGAGACGGAGAGGGAGACGGAGGAGCCCCGGTACTCGCCCCGGAAGCCGCGGGAGTCCGCGTAGAGGCGGCGGGCGGAGTCCGTCTCGCAGGAGGCGCCTTCGGAGTTGGTCAGGCGGGGATCCGCGGAGAGGGCCGCATCCTCGCAGGCCGTGGCCATCTCCAGCTTCTTCTCGGTGTCCAGGCGCCCGATGGCCTCGTCGAAGAGTCCCAGGGACTTGGCGTCCGCGGGAGGCAGGGGGGAGCCCTCGGGCAGGCCGGCGTCGGGGTCCTCGGCGGTGTGGCGGGCCAGGGCCCAGGTGTCTTCCACCAATTTGCGAAGGGCCTCGGGCCTCAGATCCGAAGTGGAGGCGGCCGCGGCGCGCTGTCCCGCGAAAATGCGGATTCCGACCCGGCGCTCGGCGGAGCGCTTGAGGGTCTCCACGGCCCTCAGGCGCACGCCGGCGGAGAAGGCGTCGCTCTCCACCGCGGAGGCGTCCGCGGCCGTGGCGCCCAGGCGCCTGGCCTGGGCCAGGAGGTCCTCCAGCACGTTCAGGTCCAGGGTGCTCATGCCCGGGTCCCTCCCACGGTGATGCCGTCGATGCGGAGGGTCGGAAGGCCCACGCCCACCGGGACGCTCTGGCCGTTCTTCCCGCAGGTGCCGACCCCGGCGTCCAGCTTCAGGTCGTTGCCCACCCGGGAGACCCGGCCCAGCACGTCGGGGCCGTTCCCGATCAGGGTCGCGCCCTTCACGGGGCGGCCGATCTTCCCGTCGATCAGCTCGTAGGCCTCCGTGGCCGTGAATACGAAGTTGCCCGAGGTGATGTCCACCTGGCCCCCCCCGAAGTTCGCGGCGTAGAGGCCCTTCTTCACGGACCGGATCACGTCGGCCGGGTCATCCTCGCCGGCCATCATGAAGGTGTTGGTCATGCGCGGCATGGGGAGGTGGGAGAAGCTCTCCCTGCGCCCGTTGCCGGTGGGCGGGACCTTCATGAGACGGGCGTTCAGGCGGTCCTGCATGTAGCCCTTGAGGATGCCCTTCTCGATCAGCACGGTGCGGCTGGTCGGGGTGCCCTCGTCGTCCACGTTCAGGGATCCGCGGCGCCCCGCGATGGTGCCGTCGTCGACGATGGTGCAGAGGGGGGAGGCCACCTGCTGGCCCACCCGCCCCGAGAAGAGGGAGGAGCCCTTGCGGTTGAAGTCGCCCTCCAGCGGGTGCCCGATGGCTTCGTGCAGGAGGATGCCCGTCCAGCCGTTGCCCAGGACCACGTCCATGGTGCCTGCCGGCGCGTCCACGGCCTGGAGATTGAGGACGGCCACGCGCACGGCCTCCTTCACATAGGTCTTCCAGAGGTCGCCGTCCAGGAAGTAGGCATGGTCGCGTCGGCCCCCGCCGCCGTAGGAACCGGTCTCCCGCCGGCCCTTCTCCTCGGCCACGCAGCTGACCTGGAGGCGGGAGAGGGGTTGGCGGTCGGCCACGATCGAGCCGTCGGCGCGGGCGATGACCACGATCTTCTCCTCGCAGGTGATGGAGGCCATGACCTGGACGATGCGGGGGTCCGCAGCCCGGGCGGCCTGGTCGATCCGGAGAAGGAGCTTCACCTTCTCGTCCGTGGGCACCTGGACCGAGGAGAGGGCGACGGGGTAGAGGTCCTGTTCCGGACGGGAGACGGCACGCACCGCAACGGTGCGGCTGTTTCCGCTCTCGCGGGCGATGGCGCGGGCGGCCGAGGCGGCCTCGAGCAGGGCCTCGGGTTTGACGTCGTCGGTGTGGGCATAGCCCTGCTTGTCGCCGGCCACGGCACGGACCCCGGCGCCCTGGCGCTGGTGACGGGAGGCGCGCTTGACGATGCCGTCCTCCAGGGAGAGGGATTCGGAGGTGCGGTATTCCAGATAGCAGTCGGCGTCGTCCAGGCGCTTGGCCAGGGTGGCACCCAGGACCTTTTCCAGGGCGGCGGGGCTCAGGGAGAAGGTCTTCTCCAGGGTGGTCTCGGGCTTGGGGTCGGCAGCCATCTGGGTGGATCTCCTAAGGGGCGGGCATTCTAGCGGAAGGGGGTGCCAGGGTCTTGCTCAGGATGACACTGCGGTAGTTCACGGTGTCCCGCGGCCACTGCACGTGTTCGATGAAGCGGTAGCCCCGGCTGGAATACCAGCGGATCAGGCGGGCGGCTCCCTCGGCGGTGTCCAGGGCGATCTCCCGGACGCCTTTCTCCCGGGCCCTCTCCTCGGCCCAGTCCATCAGTGCCGTCCCGATGCCGAGGCCCTGGAGTCTCGGCTCGACGGCGAACTGCCCGAAGCTGGCCACCTCCGGCCGGTCGTACCAGGGGGAACCTCCGGTCTGATCCGCATCCTTCAGGGTGAGGGTTCCGACAACCTGCCCGTCCCGGACGGCCAGCATGCACTCTCCCTCGGAGATGCGCCGGAGCGTCACGTCCTCGCCCTGGTAGGAGGCATGGAAGCGCAGACCTGCTTCGGCCAGGGGGCCGTAGGCCCGGTGCAGGAGGGTGGTGAGCGCCGCTAGGGAGTCGGTGGGGAGGAGGCGGCGGAGATGAAGTCGGGGCGTGGAAGGCGGGGGGATCGGGCAGGACACTAGAGCGGGAAGGCCCCGTCGCCCCGGCCGGCCTCTCCTTGAAGCGCCCGCAGGGCGGCCTCCTGGCCGGCGAGTTCCTTAGACTGGACGGCCGTGACGTCCTCGAACAGAGTAGAGGTCTCCGGCGGCCCGGCCTTCTCGGCCTCGGCAACGGCGGCGGCCACCTCGGCGGTCACGGCGTCCTGGAGGCGCTTCTCATCGCCCTCGGTCCAGAGGTGACGCGATTCCAGGGCCTTGCGGGCGCGCAGGAGAGGGTCCCGAGTCTCCCAGATCTTCTCCTCCGAAGCCGGGCGGTAGCGCGTCGGGTCGTCCGAAGAGGAGTGGCCCCCGCGGCGGTAGGTCAGGGCTTCGATGAAGGAGGGACCTTCGCCCTTCCTGGCGCGTGCGACGGCCTCGCGGCAGGCGTCCATCACCTCCGTCACGTTGTTGCCGTCCACGCGGACGCCGGGCATTCCGTAGGCCTCGGCCTTGTCGGCCAGGGTCTCGGAGGCGGTCTGCTGCGACAGGGGGACGGAGATGGCCCACTGGTTGTTCTGGCAGACGAAGACGACGGGGGACTTCCAGACCGCGGCGAAGTTCATGGCCACGTGGAAATCGGCCTCGCTGGTGGCCCCGTCGCCGAGATAGGCCATGGCCACGGTGTCGACACCCTTCATTTTCATGGCATAGGCCGTACCCACGGCGTGGGGGAGCTGGGTGGCGATGCAGGAGGACCAGGAGACCACGTGGTGCTCACGGCTGGCGGCATGCACGGGCATCTGTCGGCCCTTCAGGGGATCCAGGGCGTTGCCCATGCACTGGGCGATGAAGAGGGTGAGCGGATAGCCCCGGCCCAGAAGGACCCCGGCCTGCCTCAAGGCGGGAAAGACCCAGTCGTCCGGCCTCAGGGCGGCGGCGGAGCCTACCACGGCGGCCTCCTCGCCGAACGCGGTCCCGTAGAAGCCGATGCGCCCCTGGCGCTGGAGGTTGAGCATCTTCTGGTCCACGGCCCGAAGGCGGGCCATGGCCTTGTAGAGGTCGATGAGGGAGGCGGTTGCCTCTTGCGCAGTGGCGCCCTTGCGGGCCTTCGGGCTCATGGGGTCGTAGCCTGGGCCTTGGGCTCCACTAGTCTCCTTTGCTGTGCATCCCATATCAGATTGGGGTGTGATTTGAACCACTCCTCCCAAAGGGCAGGATCGTTACCCAGATCCTTCCCGGTTAGCAGCATGAAGTACTCGTAGAAGGCTCGACGGGGGGTCCACCAACGCCCTTCTACGTAGCCGTACCATGGAGTGCTGGGCCAAGCTGACAAAGAGGCTCTCGCGACCTGGTTCACTCTGCGAGTCGCGTGCGCAGGCGTCGGATAACGGCCGGACGAAGAGATGGTCGAGATGTTGGCGTAAATTATTTTTGCAGCACGTTTCGCCCACCAGACCTGCCCCTCATGGGCGGCAACACCCAGGCAAAGCAGGGTCGTCAGGATGACTCCCAGGCGGACCGGCCAACGGGATTTCACAGGACTTCGAGCAGGAGGCGCTTGGGGTCCTCCAGGGTCTGGAGGACGCGCTTGAGGAAGTTCGCGCCCATGGCCCCGTCCACCACCCGGTGGTCGAAGGACATGGAGAAGTTGGCGATCTGGCGGATGACGATGTGCCCGTCCCGAACGGCGGGCTTGGCCTTGATCTGGTGGACGCCGAGGATGGCCACCTCGGGGTGGTTGATGATGGGCGTGGCCAGGAGCCCGCCCACGTTACCGGTGGAGGTGATGGTGAAGGTCGTGCCGGTCAGCTCGTCCCGGGTGGCCTTCCCGGATCGGGCAGCGGCGGCCAGGCGGTCGATCTCCTTTGCCAGTTCCCAGAGCGAGAGCAGGTCGGCGTTGCGGACGTTCACGACCATGAGCCCGTTGGGAGTGTCCACGGCGATCCCGATGTCGTAGTGGCGCTTGATCACGACCTCCCCGGAAGCATCGTCCAGGGATGCGTTCACATAGGGGAACTCTCGCAGGGCCGGAACCAGGGCCTTGATGATGAAGGGCAGGTAGGTGAGCTTGGCGCCTTTCTGTTCGGCTTGGGCCTTGGCCAGTTCGCGCAGGGCCACGATCTCGGTCATGTCGCACTCTTCTACGTAGGTGAAGTGGGCGGCGGTGTCCTTGGACTTGCGCATCTGGACGGCGATGGCGCGCCGGAGACCCTTGAGCGGGATGCGCTCCTCCAATAAGGCCGTCGGGCCGGTGGGAAGCGGTGTCGCGGCCCGGGCCGGCGCGGAGCTCGGGGCCGGCCTGCCGCCCGAGGCGACATGGGCCTCGAGATCAGTATTGGTGACCCGGCCATGGGGGCCGGAACCATGGACCTGGGTGAGGTCGACGCCGGCTTCGCGGGCGCGGCGACGGGTGGCCGGGGCGGCCAGGACCTTCTCGGGGGTGGGAGCCTCAGGACTGATGGCCGGAGCCGCTTTGGCGGGTTCGACGGCCTTCCTGGCCGGGGCGGGAGCGGCCGCGGGGGCCGAGGCGGTCGCGGCCTTGGCGCTTTTCGCGCCGGCGGCCTCGAACACCGCGATCACAGCGCCGACCTTGGCGGTCTGGCCTTCCTTGAAGCGGAGCTCCTTCACGGTACCCGCGACGGGGCTGGGCAGCTGGACGGTCGCCTTATCCGTCATCACCTCCACAAAAGGCTGGTCCTCCTTGATGGGGTCCCCGGCCTTGACCAGCCAGGAGACGATCTCCCCCTCGGCGACGCCCTCTCCGATGTCCGGCAACTTGAAGTCCATGATTACCTCCAGGTGCGGGAGTCTATCAAAAGCGGGGCTCCGTTGACAGGCGTCAAGGGTGTGTTACAATTGCTTACACAGGAGGCCTGTATGCGCGATACCATCACCATCAGTATTCCGAAGCAACTTCGGAAGGACTTGGATGCCTTCACGCAAGAGGAGGGCATTTCCCGGAGCGAGGTTGTTCGGGAGAGCCTTCGTAACTACTTGGTAATTCGAAGGTTCAGGGATATCCAGCGGAAGCTCACTCCCTTTGCCCGCAAGCAGGGGGTTTATACGGATGAGGACGTTTTCAAGATCGTCTCGTGAGGATCTTGCTGGACACCAACGTCCTGGTTTCCGCATCGATCTCGCCCGGGGCGTGTAGGGCGCTTGTGGAGCATTGCCTGGTCCGGTACGATCTTCTGTCTTCGCCAGACTTGATCATGGAACTCCAAGAAACCCTGCGTGACAAGTTTCGTGTGCCATCGGCGAAAACGGAAGAGGCGGTCCGTTTCCTCCGGGAGGAGTTCGAGGTTCTGGAGGACGTTCCCTCCCTTTCCGCTCCAGTCTGCCGGGATCCTGACGACGACAGGGTGCTGGCGGCCGCCATGACGGGGAAGTGCGACTGCATCGTGACCGGGGACAAGGACCTGCTGGAACTGGGGAAGTTCCTGGGGATCCCCATCCTCACCCCTTCGGCCTTCTGGAGGTTCGAGGCTGAACGGGAGAGACGATGACGGGACGCATCCTGGAGAATCCCATCACGGGAGAGCGGATGCGCTTCCTGGTGACCACGGAGGAGAGCGGCGGGAGCCTGTTCCGGGTGGAGTACTTCATGCCCCCGAGAGGCTCCCTGCGGGGGACCCATCTTCATCCCGCTCAGGAACAGCGGCTGGAGGTAGTCTCCGGAATCCTGGGTTGCCGTATCGCCGGAGAGGTCCGGATGCTGAGGCAGGGGGAATCGATCACCATTCCCACCGGAATCCCCCACGAGCAATGGAACGGGGGCGAGGAGATCCTGCATCTCAGGGAGGAAGTCCGGCCGGCCCTCAGGATGGAGAGATTCTTCGAGCGGATGTTCGAGATGGGAAGGGACGGAAAGCTGAATCTCCGGACCCTTCCTGGATTGATCCGGACCGCGATGCTATTCCAAGAGTTCCGGGATGAGTTCAGGGTGTTGACGCCGATCCCGGCGCGGCTCCTCTTCCCCATTCTCGCGTGGGTTGGAAAGAGAGCCGGGGCCAGAATTCGCTAGAACCCGGTGACCTTCTCGACCGCATTCAGCACGCGCCGGGCGTCCGGCATGTAGACGTGCTCCAGCGTATACGGGAACGGCGTGTCGAATCCGGAGACGCGGACGATGGGCGCCTCCAGGTGCTCGATGGCCCGCTCCGCGATGAGTGCGCTGACTTCCCCGGCGAAGTTCCCGGTCTGGGGGGCTTCGCAGGCGATGACCACCCGGCCGGTCTTGGACACGGACGTCAGGATGGCGTCCCAGTCCAGGGGGACCAGGCTACGGAGGTCGAGGATCTCGCAGGAGACGCCTTTCGCTTCGGCCTGGGCCGCGGCCTCCTCGCAGACGTGGACCATGGCGCCCCAGGCGATCAGCGTGGCGTCCTTGCCCTCCCGTGCGATCCGCGCCTTGCCGATCTCCACGGTGTGCTCGCCGTCCGGCACCTCGCCCTTCACGTGGCGGTAGATGCGCTTGGGCTCGAAGAACAGGATCGGGTCCTCGTCCCGGATGGCCGAAGTCAGCAGGCCCTTGGTATCGGCCGGGGTGGCGGGGACGACGACCTTGAGGCCGGGGGTGTGGGCGAAGTAGGCCTCGGGGGACTGGCTATGGTAGTGCCCGCCGCGGATGCCGCCGCCGTAGGGGGTTCGGATGACCATGGGGCAGGTGAACTGGCCGCCCGAGCGGTAGCGCATCTTGGCGGCCTCGCTGACGATCTGGTCGAAAGCCGGATAGATGAAGTCGGAGAACTGGATCTCGGGGACGGGGCGCAGGCCGTACAGGGCCATGCCGATGGCGGCCCCGATGATGCCGCTCTCGGCCAGGGGGGTGTCGATGACGCGCTCGGCGCCGAACTCGGCCTGGAGCCCTTCGGTGGCGCGGAAGACTCCGCCGGCCTTGCCGACGTCCTCGCCGAGGATGACGACGCGCTCGTCGCGGGCCATCTCGCCCTTCAGCGCGGAGGTCACGGCCTGGATCAGAGTCATCTCGCTCATGCGCGGGGCTCCTGGAATGGGAATGGAGGGCGGATTGTCGCGGTGGGGGCGGTGGGGGTCAAGGCGGGCTCTCCTACAGCGGGAACGCCTGGCTGGTGTTCTCCACCTCGCCGCGGGCCTTGATCTCCGCGATCAGGGCGTCGCGCTGGCGCAGGAGCTCCGGCGGCGCCTGGGCGTAGACGTCCTCGAACATGGACGAGATGGTAGGCGGCCCCGCGCGCTCGGCGTCCTTGGCCGCGTCCATGGCCTCCTTGGCCGCCTCCGCGCGCAGGTCGGCCTCCTGCTTCTCCGATAGGAATTTCTGTTTCAAAAGGAAGGCCTTGAAGCGCTCCAGGGGGTCCTTCTTGTGCCAGGCCTCGACTAGGTCCTTGGGGCGGTAGCGGGTCGGATCGTCGGACGAGGAATGCGGGCCCATCCGGAAGGTCGCCGCCTCGATCAGGGTAGGGCCCTTTCCTGCCCTGGCCCTGGCCGCGGCTTCCGAGGCGGCGGCGTAGACCGCCAGCACGTCGTTGCCGTCGACCCGGATCCCCGGCATGCCGTAGGCGGCGGCCTTTGCCGCGATGGAGGCGGAGGCGGTCTGCTTCTCCAGCGGCACCGAGATGGCCCAGCCGTTGTTCTTGCAGAGGAAGATCACCGGGGCCTTCCAGACGCCCGCGAAATTCAGGCCCGTGTGGAAGTCGTTGGAGGAGGTCCCGCCGTCCCCGAAGCAGGTGAGCGCGATGTCGTCGGACTTGCGGATCTGGGCGGCCCTGGCCATGCCGGTGGCCTGGATGATCTGGGTGCCGATGGGGCTGGAGACGGAGACGTAGCGCGGGAAGGCGTAGTGCACCGGCATCTGGCGCCCCTTGCAGAGGTCGTCGCCGCTGCCGAAGCAGTTGGCCAGCATCTGGGTCATGCTCGCCCCCTGCCAGAGGGCCATGCCCGGGTCCCGGTACGACGGGAAGATCCAGTCGCTGGCGGCCATCACGGCCACGGCGCCGACCTGGGCGGCCTCCTCGCCGGAGGAGGGGACGTAGAAGCCGATGCGCCCCTGGCGCTGGAGCATCATGCCGCGCTCGTCGAGGGCCCGGGTCCTGACCATACCGCGATGGAGGGCGAGCAGGGCCTTCCTGTCGAGGCCCGGGTCGTGCTTGCGGTCCAGGGTGCCGTCCTCGAGGAGGACGGTCAGGAGGGGCTCGGCGGGTGCGGCGGCGGGTTTGGTCATGGGAGGGGCTCCAGGAGGTTCTTGATGGCGATCTCGGCGGCCTTGTAGGAGGAGCGGACCAGGGGGCCGGAGGAGACGTGACGGAAGCCCAGGCCCTCGGCCTCCACGCGCCAGGCCTCGAACTCCGCGGGCGTCACGAAGCGTTCGACGGGAAGGTGCCTCGGGGTCGGCCTCAGGTACTGACCCAGGGTCAGGAAGTCCACACTGACGGAACGGAAGTCGTGCAAGGATGCGCGGATCTCGTCTTCCGTCTCGCCGAGCCCCAGCATGAGGGAGGACTTGGTCGGGATGTGGGGAGCGATGTCACGGCTCATGGCCAGGACGTCCAGGGACTGGCGGTAGGAAGCCCTCCGGTCCCGGACCGCGGGGGTCAGGCGTTCCACGGTCTCCAGGTTGTGGGCGAAGACGTCGGGCGCCGAGGCCAGGAGGGTCTCCAGACTTGCTCGGCGGCCCCGGAAGTCCCCGACCAGGAATTCCAGCCGGGTCTTGGGCGAGGCTTCCCGGATGCGGCGCACGGTCTCGGCCAGGTGGGCCGCGCCTCCGTCCTCCAGGTCGTCACGGTCCACGGTGGTGAGGACGAGATACTCCAGCCCGATGGCCTTGACGGCCTCGGCGGTCTTGCGGGGCTCGTCGGCGTCTACCAGGCCCCGGGGATTACCCGTGGCCACGGCGCAGAAGCGGCAGGCTCTCGTGCAGGTGTCGCCCAGGAGCATGAGGGTGGCTGTGCCCATGGCCCAGCACTCGCCCACGTTGGGGCAGCGGGCCTCCTCGCAGACGGTGTGGAGGTTGCGTTCGCGAAACAGGGTCTTGAGGGCGGCGTAGCGCTCCCCGCCGGGGACCGGGACCTTGAGCCAGGAAGGTTTGGGCGCCAGGACGCTCATGCGAAGGGGGCAGGATACCCGAAGCCCTGGGGCGCCTCAACGCCCCCCGTAGGGCTTGAGACCGGATGGGGCCTGCTCAGGGCCCGAGCGAGGGGAGAAGCTCCTTCTCCACGTAGGTTTTGAAGGCGGGTTCCAGGTCCTTGACCGGTCCGACGGCCTTCTCGAAGCCTTCCACGGAGGACTTGGGGACCGGACTGTCCAGGAACTCCAGGAAGGCCGTTGCGTGCTTGCCGCCCTCGCCGTGGCAGAGGAAGTGCACCCAGGCCCAGGACCACAGGTAGTTCCGCCTGACGTCCTTGTCGTATGCGGCCTGGGAGAGGTTCATGAGTGCCGCGATGCTCACCGATTCCAGCCCTTCCTGCAGGATGTCGGCGGCGTCCGCCGGGGCCATGGCTGTGGAGCCGGGAAGGATGCGGCGCCCGTTCAGGGCATATCCGAAATAGTCCGCCCTGCCGATTTGGAGCCAGCGGGGGCTTCTCGCCAGGCAGGGGGCCTGGGTGTCGTCCAGGGCGCGGATGACCTCGAAGACCGCCAGGAAGGTGGTGGCAGCGGAGTCGAAGGGCTCCTTCGCCATGGCGGGCGTCATTCCGACGTAGAGGATCCCCGTCCGGTTGTTGAACATGCAGGGCCAGAGGTCAGGCCTGGCCTGGGGGGTGATGGCGGTTGCGCTGGCCTGGTAGGTCTTCGGATCCGCGAAGAGGTAGACGGGCAGGGGCGGCCCGGCGGGATCCAGCCCCCAGCGCTTGCCGTAGAGGCGGTGATACAGCGCAAACTCGCCCTCCAGCACGGCCGCGAAGTAGCGCGCGAAGTCCACGCCGGGGGCGCTGTAGAGGGTCAAGTGGGGGGTGTCGATCCGGACCAGGACATTCCAGCCTGCGGTCTTGGAATCCGCAGCGCGCAGACGCTCCGCCTCGGCCTCAGGGACCCATCCCTTCCCGTAGAAGGCCAGGCCCTTCTCCTCGTTCTCGGCGATCTCCAGGGCCTCGCTGGCCTCGATCGGAATCCAGCGGCCCTGATAGAGCCCTTCCCCCAGGCGGGCGTGGGCTTCGGCGTGGTCGGGTGCGATGCCGACGACGGCCTGGAGGGCCTCCTCGCGCTGGGGCCAGAGCAGGCGGGATTCGCAGAAGTCGGCCAGTTCAAGCCAGGGCCCCGGGTTCTTGCGGTCCAGCTTCCGCGCCCGTTCGGCGTACTCCAGGGTCGGATCCGGAGCGGGATCCGCGCAGGCTTCCCCGGGCAGGGCCGCCAGGAGGAGGAGAAGAAGGAGGCGCAGGTTCAGTTTCCGCAGCATTTTTTGTGTTTCCTTCCGCTTCCGCAGGGGCAGGGGTCGTTGCGTCCGGTCGAGGGCATGGCACGGTCCTCCTGGGGGAGGGCCCCGGCCAGGAGCGATTCGCCGATCGCAGCGCCGCCGGACAGACGCCCGGTCTCCTGCAGAAAGGCCAGGAAGGCCGCGACCAGGCGGGGGAGCTGGGGACGGGCCGAATCGGGGAGGCCGAGGCCATGGAGGTCATGGGCCAGGGCCCTCGCCAGGTGCCCGCCGTCCACGTCCTCGATCCCTCCCCCGGCCCGGCGGCAGGCTTCGCCCAGGAAGAAGGCGAGGGCGGGTCCTCCGGACTCACGCACGTCCGGACGGAAGTCCCGTGACGCGTCCGACGCCAGGAATTCCCAGGCCCAGTTCTCGAAGGGTTCGATGCCGTTCATGTCACTTGGCGCGGGGGCCCTGGCCGGGCCCCGTGGGTTCGACGACCTCGAAATCCGAGCCCTTGAGCCTGCCCAGCTCGTCCAGGCCCTTGATCCTCTTGTCCGGCGCCACGGACAGGCGCCAGTCGCCGCCGTTGTCGGCGACGAACATGCCGTGCTTCTTCAGGCCCTTGAGGATGGCCTGCACATGCGGCGAGAAGCCCGAGACGTCGAAGTCCGCCCTCAGGCGGAAGCGCTCGCCCATCCGAGGCAGGTCCGGATCGGTCTTCCGGCTGGCACAGTGGGTGGCGGGGTAGACGTAGGCTCTCCGGCTGTTGCGCACCGTGAAGCGCATCGCATGGCCCACCATGTCCCGTTCGACCTCGTCGAAACGGATGACGGCAGGAAAGAGGGGGAGCCCCGCGGCATCAGACGAGGTCCAACCGTCGGGGCGGAGCCTGTTGGACGCCAGGTCGAAGGTCGCCGCACAGGAACACTCCCATCCTGTTTCGGTTCTGCGGCCCTGCCAGAATTCGTAGAGCCTGCGGTTCCCGGGGTCGACGACGATGACGTGGCGGTCGGCGTCCTCCTTCCCCTGTTGGGCGGCCTCGAGCGTGCGGCCGTCGAGGGGCCAGCACTCGATGGGGGCGTTGTCGGGGATGGGGTACGGACCCTTGTCCGACTCCTGGGGGTAGAGCAGCACCTTGGCCTCGACGCGCTTCTGGTTCGCAGGGACCAGGATGAAGGCCATGTCGAGGTTGCAGGCCAGCTTCCGATCCGTCCCGACGGTCGCGATCATCTCCTTCGAGTTGGGAAGCAGGGGGCGCTTCGAGATGTCCTCGTTCCAGGGGCTGTCCGGCGGGAAGACCTGAAGCGCGGCGAGGACGCGGTCGGCCTCCGGGGTGTTGAACATCACCGGCGCCTTGAGGGCGGGGGGGACAGGCCTGTCTCCGGCGAAGGCCCATCCGGAGAGGAGGAGGATGACCAGGAGCGTGCGCATCATCCGCAGGATCCGCCTCCCGGGAAATGTGGAGCGGGTGAAGGGAATCGAACCCTCGTATGAGCGTTGGGAACGCTCCGCTCTACCATTGAGCTACACCCGCCCGGACGACAGCGGAGGGGATTGTAGCGACGCCTTCCGCGGGCGGCAACGGGGCAGCCTACGGCTGCCAGGTCACGATCCCGGTATCGAGGTCGTAGGTGCCGACCATCACGCCGACCTGGGCCGCCAGCTCCCCGAGATGGGCCTCCTGCGTGATCTTCCGGGCGACCAGGGCGGCATTCCTGCAGACGGCGTTCTGCAGGGGGTCCCCGGGCTTGCCCTTCACGGCCTCCACCGCGGGCCGGATGTCCCGGACCAGGGCGCCCACATGGCCCGGAGCCTCCCCGCCAGCCGCCGCGGCCTTCACGGCGCCGCAGCGCTCGTGCCCCAGGACGACGATGAGGCGGACGCCAAGATGTTCGACGGCATATTCGATGCTGCCCAGCGCATAGTCATCGACCAGGTTCCCGGCCGTGCGGATGACGAAGAGGTCCCCCAGGCCCTGGTCGAAGACGATCTCCGGGGAGGTGCGGGAATCGGCGCAGCCGACGACGATGGCGATCGGGTGCTGGGCCTGGCCGGTCTCGGCCCTGCGCGTGCGTGCGGGCTTCCCGGACGTCCTCTCCGCCGCGGCGTACCGCGCGTTGCCCGCCTTCAGGCGTTCGAACGCGACCACGGAGTTCACAGGGGCCGCATGATCCCCGCCTGCCTCGGGGGGATGGGCCGGCGGATGGCATCCGGCGAGCAGCAGCACGGCAAGGGCGGCAGTCAGGGGGCGCTTCGGCATCGGGGGTGTTCCTCCTCAGGCAGGATCCTATCCGAAGGGGAGGGGTGGAGCGAAGGGAGGATCGGGGCTTCCTTGCCTGTCATCTGCCTGACCGGCTTGCATCCTCCTTCCCCGCCGGGTATGGTGGGGGCCGATGCAGACCCTGCTCCGTTCCCTGCTGCTGTTCGTCTTCGCAGGCTACAGCCTGACAGCGCCCCTCTTCGTCGTCTGCCATGAGTCCGGTCCCGGCGGCCATGATCGCCTGGAGTTCGTCTTCGCGACCTGTTGCGCGGACCCGTGCTGTCAGGAGGGGGAGCCTTCCTGTCCTGACCTTGGAGGTTGTGAGTCCTGCATCGACACTCCGTTGGAGCAGCAGAACGTCCTTCCGTCCGTTCATCCGATCCCTGCGTATGTGCCCCTGTCTATCCCCCTTTTCGGAGGGGATCTTTCCCGGCCTATGCCCGCTGCCCTGGCGGGATGCCGCGCCCCGGACCGCACCGGAGAGCCGCCGCTCTTCCTGAGCCACTGCAGCTTCCGCATTTAGTCCTTCCCGCCCCGTTCTCTCCCTGGCCCGCATGGTGCGGACCGGGGTTTCGGCGCGCGTTTGCGCGTCCGGGCAGGAGGAAGCATGCGTACCGTTCATTCCGCTGGGTTCATCGGGCTCTGTCTTGTCGGCTGCCAGCGCTACCACCCGGCGCCGCTGGACCCAGGGGAGGTCGTCACTTCCGTCGCTGAGGAGCGTCAGGACGAGATCCAGCCCTTCACCTTCCCGCGGGCGACCGCGCTCATGGCCCGGCACGGCCCTTCCCTCAAGGAGGCCAGGGCCGAGTACGAGACGGCCTTGGCGATCGCCAAGGTCAAGACGCCCTTCCCGAACCCCTCCCTGGAGGCCGGTCCCAGGATCAGCTTCGGCCCGGACGCCAAGGACCCCCGTCTCCAGCCCTTCGTCTCCATCGGGATCACCATCCCCACGGGCCCCCGGCGTTCCCGCCAGGACGACCTGAACCGCCTTGCCGCGGAGCTGGCCTTCGTCAGGATGCAGGCGACGCACCGGGACCTCTATCTGGATCTGCGCCGCCTCTATGCTGAATGGCTCTTCACCCGGTTGCGACTGGAGAGTCGGAAGACCCTGTCCGAAGCTGCCGAGAAGTCGCTTGCGACCGGACGGAAGCTGGCCGAGACAGGTTTCGCCTCCCCTCTGGACACAGGGCTTCTGGAGCTGGAGACCGCCCGGGTGAGGGTGGATGTCCTGAACGCCCGGCGCGAGCTCGCGACCATCGAGGGCGATCTTTCCGAAACCCTCGGGGTGGAGACCGGACTGTTTCTGCCGCCTCCGGAGCCTCTCCTGCCGGAACTTCCCCCGGCCGTGCCGGACCTCCGGGAGCTCACGGCGCTGATGGTCGCCAATCATCCAGGCCTGGCAAGGCTTCGCGCCCGCTACGAGGTGGCCGAGGCGGAGCTCCGCCTGGAGATCGCAAGGCAGTATCCGGACCTCCGCTTCGGGCCTTCGCTCGAGAAACAGCTCGGGGAGGAGTCGACCGTCCTGGGGCTTCCCCTGGGGATCGATTTGCCGCTGTTCGACCGCAACCAGCAGGGCATCGTCGCCGCCAAACAACGGAGAGAAGAGATCCGTGCCAAGTATGAGGCGGCCGCGAACCGGACCCTGGCGGCCCTGGACCGGACCCGCTGGAATCTCCAGCTGGCCCAGGAGAAGTGGAAGCTGGTCCAGGAGGTCTTCCTGACCGGGGCCGAGGCCAACATCCGCCTGGCCCGCAAGCTTCATGAGGCGGGAAGCCTCGATCTCCTCCGCCTGTTGGAAACCGAGCGCTCCCAGCGCACCGTCCTGATCGAGGCCTCGGACGCAGAGCTGGCGACCCGGAAGGCCTGGGTCGATCTCGAGGCGGCCGTCGGCATTCCACTCATCCGCTTCCCTGGAGAGAAACCAGAGGGCGTCCCGAGCTATGCCCATGCACCCGTGACCGAAAAGGAGCAGGCCCCATGATGAGACAGTACGGCACGATCCTTCTCTTGTGCGTGGGCCTCACAGCCTTGGGTCTTGGCGGAGGCTGGCTGGCGGCCAAACAGAGCTCCTCCGGAGGCGAAGACACCGGGAAGGAAGCCGGACATGAAGGGCATGACCACGGGCCGGAGAAACCCAAGCTCTCGCCCCAGGCCCTCCGGAACCTCGGAATCACCCTGGCCGAGGTCCAGGCGACGACCTTCGTGAAGACCCAATCCGTCCCTGCCCTGGTGGCGGACGGTCCGATGACCGTGCGTCCTCTCTATGCCCCGATGGCGGGCCGGGTGACCGAAGTGAGGTTCCGTCCGGGGGACCTCGTCTCCGCGGGACAGGTCGTGGTCCTCCTGGAGCTGGACAGGACGATGGAGGTCCAGGCGCCCAAGTTGGAAGGCATCCCGGACTGGGACCTGGACAGCGTAGAGGTGAAACCAGGGCAGAAGATCGAGGCGGGACAGGTACTGGCCGTGCTCCGGAATCCCAGGAGGCTTCTCCTGCGCTCCGAGCCGGTAGGTGGCGAGATCGCCGGCATCCTCGGCGCCCTGGGGCGGGGTGCCGAGATGTCCGCCTCTCCGCTGGTGGAGGGGGCGGGTCCCTTCCTTCAGGGCCTCAAACTCAGCCATATCACCAGTGACAGCGAGGGGCATGGGGAGGTCGCCTTTCTGGAAATCGCGAACGAGCCCCTCCATGTGGGTGACAACGGAGCCGGCAAGACGCGCACCTGGAAACTCAGGCCCGGCCAGCGCTATGTGCTCCGGGTTCCCGCCGAGCTGATGCAGGAGGTCTTCGTCCTGCCGAGCTCTGCCGTGACCGACGATGGCCCGGACAAGGTGGTCTTCCTCCAGGACGGGGAATCCTTCACGTCGGCCAAGGTCGTGGTCCGTTACCAGGACGACGAGGTCGCCGTCCTGGACGCCAAGCACTCGGAAATCTTCCCCGGCGACAGCGTCGTGCAGCGTGGAGCATTCGGGCTCGGCTTGGCACTCCAGGCCGGCCCGGGAGCCGTGGATCCCCATGCCGGGCACCAGCACTAGGAGCCCCTCATGCTGAACCGCATCATCGCCCTTTCGCTGAAGCACCGCATCCTGGTCGTGATCGCCGCCCTGGCCGTCGTAGGGTACGGCGTCTTCACCGCGCTGAGGATGCCCATCGACGTCCTGCCGGACCTGAACCGCCCGACCGTGACCATCCTGGCTGAGGCCTACGCCATGGTCCCCGAGGACCTGGAGCGCCTCGTGACCCGTCCCATCGAGCAGATGCTGAACGGCGCCATGGGGGTAAGCCGGGTCCGCTCTTCCTCTGGGCTGGGCCTGGCCGTGATCTACGTCGAGTTCGCCTGGAACACCGAGATCTTCCGGAACCGCCAGATCGTCCAGGAGAAGCTCCAGCTGGCCCAGGCCAAGCTGCCTCCCGACGTCCTGGTGCAGATGGCCCCGATCTCCAGCATCATGGGGCAGATCCAGCACGTGGGCTTCCAGAGCCGGAGCGGCGGGACCGACGTCTCCGGCATCCGCGCCATCGTGGACCAGACCGTGAAGCCCCGGCTGATGTCCATCCCGGGGGTGGCCCAGGTGGTCTCCATCGGTGGGGCGGCTCGGCAGATGCAGGTCGTCGTGGACGCGGACAAGATGCGTGCCTTCGATGCCACCATCGACGAGGTCGCCGAGGCGATCCGGCAGGCCAACCTGAACGCCTCGGGCGGTTTCCTGAACGTCGGAGCCAAGGGGCCCGTGGTCACCGTAACCGGGCGGGTCGAGCAGGAGGCCCAGATGGCCAAGGCCGTCGTGAGGCCCCATCCGTCCCGCCCCGTCCGCATCGAGGACGTCGCGGAGGTGAGATTCGCCCCGGCCGCCCTGCGGACGGGGGAGGCGGGGGTCAATGCCAAGCCCGGGGTCATCTCCGTCATCTTCAAACAGCCCGGCGTGGACACCGTGAAGCTCACCGAACGGGTGAACCGCGAGCTGGCCGAGCTTCAGGCCTCCCTCCCGACGGACATCCTCATCGTAAACGACCTCTTCCAGCAGGCGGAGTTCATCCGTCGCGCCGTCGACAACGTTGAAATCGCCGTGCGGGATGGGGCCATTCTCGTGGTCGTGATCCTTTTCCTGTTCCTGCTGAACTTCCGGACGACCTTCATCACGCTCACAGCCATCCCCCTCTCGGTCGCCATCACGGCCATCGTCTTCAAGATGATGGGGCTTTCCATTAATACGATGACGTTGGGGGGCTTGGCCGTGGCCATCGGCGCCCTGGTGGACGACGCCATCGTGGATGTGGAGAACGTCTTTCGGCGCCTCCGTCAGAACACCGCGGGGAGCAATCCCCGACCATCCCTCTACGTGATCTTCAAGGCCTCCAGTGAGGTGCGCAATCCCATCCTGATCGGGACCCTGCTCGTCGTGGTCGTCTACCTGCCCCTCTTCTCCCTGACGGGGCTGGAGGGGAAGCTCTTCACGCCGATCGGGGTGGCCTACATCCTGAGCACCCTGGCCTCCCTCGTGGTCTCGCTCACGGTCACCCCCGTCCTCTGCCATTACCTCCTGGGCGGGAAGTTCACCACCAGGCATTCCGAGGACAGTTGGGTGGTCCGAAAACTTAAACGGGCGTCAGGCTCCACCATACGCTTCAGCATGGAGCATCCCATCCCCATCCTGGGGACCCTCCTGGCCACGGTCCTGGTCGGCATGGTCCTCCTGGCCACCCGGGGCTCTGAGTTCCTTCCGGCCTTCAACGAAGGGGCCTATCAGGTCAATCTCATCCTGCCTCCCGATGCCGGTCTCGACACCTCGGATGCCTATGGCAGGCGCCTGGAGGAGGTCGTGAAGGAAGTGAAGGGCGTCAAGCATATCGGGCGTCGCACCGGCCGAGCGGAGGGGGACGAGCACGCCGAGGGCGTGAACACCACCGAAGCCATCGTGAGCCTGGATCCCAAGGCGGGCCGGAGCCGGAACGCGGTGAGAGACGAGATCCAGAAACGCCTGGAGGAGGAGTTCCCTGGGGTCGCCATCGCCGTCGAACAGCCCCTGGCCCATCTCCTGAGCCACCTTCTCTCCGGCGTCAACGCCCAGGTCGCCATCAAGGTCTTCGGGCCGGACCTGGACATCCTCCGGAGGACCACGACGGAGATCGAGGCTGCCCTCCGACCCATTCCCGGGGTGATCGGCCTCTATACCCAACCCATGGTCATGGTGGACCAGATCTCCATCTCCCCGAAGCGGGAGCGGATGGCGGCCATCGGGATCAAGGTCCAGGACATCACCGAAGCCATCGAACTGGGCGGGGGCGGCGAGGAGATCAGCCGCATGACGGCAGGCCAGATGAGCTACCCCATCGTCATTCGTCTCGCGGGCAAGGACCGGCGCAGCCTGGAGAGCCTCCGGAACCTTCAGCTGAGGGCGCCGAATGGCGACCGTGTCCTCATGTCCGACGTGGCGGAAGTCGGTCTCGTCAAGACCCCGAACAACATCCACCACGAGGACATCTCCCGCAGGGCCGTCGTCCAGCACAACGTCTCGGGACGACCCCTGAGCGAGGTGGTGACCGAGGTGGAGAGGGTCTTGGAGCCCATCCGCAAGAGGCTGGCCCGGACCCCGGGCTACGCCATCAGGGTCAGCGGGCAGTTCGAGGCCCAAGCCGAGGCTCAGCGCCGCATCGTGGCCCTGAGCCTGGTCGCCTTGGGTGGGATGTTCCTGATCCTTTTCCTGCATTTCCAGTCGGTCAACCTGAGCCTCCAGGTGCTGATGAGCATCCCCATGGCCTTCGTCGGGGCCGCGGCGTACATCGTGGCCAGCGGTCAGATCCTGTCGGTCGCCACCCTTGTGGGACTGATCTCCCTGGGAGGCATCGCCGCCCGCAACGCCATCCTCCTCCTGGACCATTACCTCCACCTGATGAGGGAGGAGCGGGAGCCCTTCAGCAGGGAGATGATCGTGCGGGCCGGCCAGGAGCGCATGGTGCCGGTGCTCATGACCGCGCTCTGCAGCGGGATCGCCCTCGTGCCCTTGGCCCTCTCCCCGGACGAGCCGGGCCGCGAGATCCTCTACCCCGTGGCCACGGTCATCATCGGGGGCCTGATCTCCAGCACCATCCTGGACTTCCTGGTCACCCCCGGGCTGTTTTTGACCTTCGGCCGCAGGGACGCCGAACGCCTGGCGGCCGAGCCCCATGTCCTGGATGAGGCCAGTGAGGCGATGGCGAAGGAGTTTTCGCAGAAGATCCACGTTTCCGATCCAGCAACCGTGACCCCATGACAAGGAGGTGTTCGATGGACAGGATCAAGATCTCTCTGGTGGCTGTGGCGCTCACCGTTCTGGCCTTCTCCGGAAGGTCGTTGCTGTCGGAGGAGCACAAGGGACACGAGCACGGCGCAGCCGGTCCGCATGGTGGCGAGGTGCAGGAGCTGGGCGACAAGGACGGCACCCACGTCGAGCTCGTGCATGATCATACAAACGGCAAGACCACCCTGTACCTTCTGGGGAAGGATCAGAAGACCCCTGTCTTCATCCAGCAGGCGCCCAGGATCAACCTCAAGGCCAAGGACGGGAATCGTCAGGTCGAGATGAGGGCGTCCCAGTTCGAAGCTTCCGACGAGGGGTTCAAGACCGACCCGATCGACGGGAGAATCTCCATCGAACTGGACGGGAAAAAGTACAATGTCAAGCTGGATGCTCACCACCATGACGACCACGAGGGGCATGACCATGGGAAATAGGTTTCGGCGATACGCAGGACTCCTGTTCCTGGTGCTGGGGTGCACGGCCTGGGCGGAAGAGACGCCAAGGGAGGAGCCCTCCAAGCCGCCCTCGGCGGTGCCCAGCTGACCCGTCTGACCCGGCGAGGGGAAGTCGGTCCGTGGGACTGACGGCAGCATCAAAGAAGAGAGGCTGGTGGTGAGCACCCGGGTCATCGAGGGTGTCGTGGACCGGGCCCGGTGGCGCAACACCCTCATGGTCAAGGTCGCGCCGTCGCTCCAGCTCGGCATGGAGTACAACCCCTTGGCGGACGACCTCCATCCACTGGCGAATTGGCGCCTTCTGGAGGAAACGGAGAAACGGCCTGCGTTCATCGTGGGAACCAGCTCCGACCGGATCGGGACGCCTTCGGGCCAGGCATACTACGGCACCTTCAGCAAGAGCCTGGAATCCCTGACCGGCTTGCCGATCGCGCCGTATCTCGGAGCCTCCTACGGGACCTATGAGGACAGCGTCAAGCCCATCGGGGGGCTGAACATCCGCTACACGGAGCAGCTCTCCTCGACGCATCTGCACGACGGGAAGGCCATCCATCACATGCTCAACTGGGATTTCGGGATGGGAAAGCCGAGCCTGGGCCTGCTCTGGGTGGACCACCGGCACCTGGGCATCTCGGCGAACCTGGGTTTCTCGTTCTAGCGTGCAGTCTCATCCCTATTTCGAATCCCCGCTCGAGGGGGGGACTGGGGAAATGACGTAAAGGCCGTTGCGCCAGGGAAAACTCAGTTTGACAGGGAAAGCTCGTTTCCGCAGGATGCCTGGGTCATGAGATTCTGGAAACGGCTCCGGCGCTGGACAGCGCTTTCCTTCGCAGCGGCCTATCTGCTGCAGGGCGCCGTTCTCGTGCCTCTGCACCAGATGGAGGAAGCATCTCCCCACGAGGGGTGCGAATCCTGCCACGTCCACACGGATGCCCCGGGCGTTACCCCTTCATTCCACTCGTCCCCCCAGCACAATCACCCCCTCCATGATGAGCACACCTGCGGACTCTGCGCCTCCGCTCATCTCCCATTCACGACCGCCACCGTCGTCTCCTTCTCCGTCCAGGCAGCGGATCCCCTCCCCGCGTTCGTTGCGCCGACGGAGATCCGCTCCTCCGACGGCATCCTCCTCCCCGACTCCCGGGGACCTCCCAGCCGGCTTTCCTAAGCCGGTTTCGGCGCACGTTTCCTAAAGTCTGAGCGCCTTCCTGAGGAGCGGTTTATACGCTTCTCGGGAGCACTCGCGTGCGCCTGGGTTTCTTTTCCCAGGGAGGTTTTCCATGTTCATCAAGAGGATCGCGTTGGGCGTCGCTCTCGTCGCCGCCCTCATCCCAGGCATTTCCGGGTACGCGGACGAGGATCCCAGTGCCAAAGACGCCCGGATGCATCAACTGGAACAGACCGTGCAGCATCTTCAGGAGACCCTGGGCAAGGTACAGGCCGAGATGAAAGATATGAAGGCAAAGACGGAAATGGAGGCCGCCAAGCCCCGGGCACCGCAGCCAGCTCTACCGACGGCGCCCGGCGAGAAGAGCACGATCACAAGCTTCTTCGGCGGCGGACGCGCGGCCGGAAGCCCCTTCGACTTCGGCATCGTCGGCAACGTCAGGGGCAGGCTGTCCAGCAAAGGCGAGCATGACGGCCGTCCGAACGACGCCTTCTCCTTCACCGAGGCCGAGCTTAACGTCGGCGGGAACATCGACCCATATTCCCGCGCGGACCTGGTGATCGCCTTCCCGGACCGGGAGACCCCCGAGGTGGAAGAGGGCTACGTCACCTGGGAGGTCCCTTTCTTGGGACTCGACAAGCTCATCCTGGGCAGGACCCGCGCCGTCTTCGGTAAGCTGAACGGCACCCACGCCCACAACCTTCCCCAGTCCGACTTCCCGCTGGTCATTCGCCGGTTCTTCGGCGACGAGGGCCTTTCCGACACCGGCATCACCCTCCAGCGCACCTTCGACCTGGGGTTCTTCAGTCAGCTGACCTACACCCTGGGCAACGGGGACAACGGGACCGCCTTCGACAACCGCAACCAGTCCCAGCCCATGCATCTGGCCCACCTCAAGAACTTCTGGGACGTGGGGGACCACGGCGGCCTGGAGTTCGGCCTTTCGGGTGCCCATGGGGCTCAGGACAGGAAGGAGAGGAATGCGGTCCGATACGGCGGGATGGACCTCGCCTACAAGTGGAAGTTGGGGAACGAGAAGTCATTCCGTTTCGGGACCGAGGGCCTGTGGATGCAGCGTCAGCGCGTGACGACGGACCTGAACGTGACGGACATCAACGTCCACGAGTCCGATGAGCGCAAGTTCGGGATGTACAGCTTCGTCGAGTACCAATGGTCCCAGCGCTGGGCCGCCGGGCTGAGGTACGACTACACCCAGGTCCCGGGCTCGGCCACCGACAAGGACAAGGAATGGGCCCTGACGCCCGGCCTGACCCTCTTCCAGAGCGAGTTCAACCGGTTGAGGCTGGAGTTCAGCCATTCCGAGCGCACCGGGGCGGATGACCTCGGCGGCGGCTTCCAGAACCGCGACAGCAACTCCGTGACCTTCCAGGTGAACTTCCTCCTGGGGACCCACAAGCCCCACAACTACTAAGGAGCATGCCATGACGCCCTTCAAGATCCTGATCCTGCCGGCCCTGGTGGCCGTCACGCTTGGTGTGACCGCCTGGGGAGCAGAGAAGAAACTCAAGGTGGTGACCGCCACCGAGTCGCTCAAGTCCATCGTCGAGGCTGTCGGTGGGGACCGTGTGGAGGTGGACGCTATCGCCCGCAGTGGCGACGACCCGCATTTCATCGAGGTCAAGCCGAGCTACATCCTGCGCCTGCGCAAGGCCGACATGATCGTCAAGATCGGCATGGAGCTGGACCCGTGGATGGACGCCATCGCCCGGCAGGCAGGGAACCGTGCCATCCTCAAGGGCCAGAGTGGCCATGTGGACGCCTCCCAGGGCATCGAGGTCCTGGAGGTTCCGGCGGTCCTGGACCGAAGCCAGGGGGACGTGCACCCCTTCGGGAACCCGCATTACTGGCTGGACCCCGAGAACGGCAAGCGGATCTCCTGCACGGTCTGCGACGCCCTCTGCCGTCTCGATCCCGGCTCGACCAAGGACTACCAGGACCGACGGGACGCCTTCGGGAAACGTCTCGAAGAGAAGCTGGCGGCCTGGGAGAAGCGGCTGGCCCCTTTCAAGGGGGCGCCTGTCGTCACCTACCATCGATCCTGGAGCTACTTCATGCGCCGTTTCGGGCTCACGGTGTCCGTGGAGCTGGAGTCCAAGCCGGGGATCCCGCCCTCGGCGGAGCACCTGGAGAAGGTCGTCACCATGAGCAAGGCCCAGGGGGTCCGGTGCATCCTCCAGCAGCCCTTCAACCCGGAGAAGCCCGGGCGCTACATCTCGGAGAAGGCCGGGGGCATTCCCCTGCTCGTGCTCGACAGCGAGCCCGCGCCGGACAAGGGCGTGCCCGACTACCTCGGGATGTTCGACAGGGACATCGAGGCGCTGGCGACAGCCCTGGAGAAGAAACCATGAGCCTGATCCGCCTGGAATCCTGCGTCCTGGGCTACCGCGGCCAGGCCATCCTGGGTCCCCTGGATCTGGAGATCCACCAGGGCGAGATGCTCCTCGTGGTGGGTCCCAACGGCTGCGGGAAGAGCACCCTCCTCAAAGTCCTCCTGGGGATCCTCAAGCCCCTGGAGGGGCGTGTCGTCCGCTCCCCGGACCTGCGTCTGGCCTATGTCCCTCAGCGCGGGGTGCCCGATCCCACCTACCCCTTCACGGTGGAAGAGATGGTGGCGATGGGGGCCGTGTCGGCCCCGGCCGTCCTGGCGGCCCTGGCCTCCTGCGGCCTGATGGATCTCAGTGGACGTCTCTGCCGGGAGCTCTCCGGGGGGCAGAAGCAGCGGGCCTACCTGGCCCGGGCGATCGCTGGGGAGCCCAACCTCCTGATGCTGGACGAGCCCGCCGAGGGCCTGGACCTGAGAGCCGAGAGAGACCTCGCCCGGCTGGTCCGCGAGATCCACGAGCGCCGGAGCGCGGCGGTTGTCCAGGTGAGCCAGCTCCTGAGGCCCATCCCGGAGATGGCCGAGGTGTTGCTCTTGTCCGAAGGTAGCGCGAAGCGAGGCCGGGCTGCGGACATCCTCAAGGCGGAGACCCTCTCGGAGGTCTACGGACAACGGATCTCGGTGGAGGCCGACGGCGGCCACCTGCACGTGCTGGTGGAGGAGGTGGCCTGATGGAGTCATTTCTCTCGTCTTGGCAGCTCTTCGCGCCGGGATTCCTGGCGGGCCTCTCGGTGTCCGTGCTCTGCGGGGTTGCGGGGGTCTACGTGGTCCTGAGGCGCACCGTCTTCCTGGCCCTGGCGCTCTCCCAGTTCGCCTCCTCAGGGATCGCCGCGGCACTGTGGTTCCAGGGGCCCCTGCCGGGCTCCCCTCTGGCGGATCCGGACCTGATGTCGTTGGCGGCCGTGCTCGCCGGCATGGGCCTGCTCTGGCTGCTGGGGGACCGGGGAGCCCTGCCTCCCGACGCCTGGCTGGGCGGCCTCACGGCCCTGGCTGCGGGGGTCTCCGTCCTGATCGTCTCCCAGAGCGCTCATGGCCTGGACGAGGTGAAGAACCTCCTCTTCGCCGACCTCCTGCTGGTGGGTCGGGAGTCCTGCCTTGTGCTGGCCGGCTTCACGGTGCTGGTCCTGGGCCTGGTGGCGACCTGCCACAGGCATTTCCTCCTGGCAGGATTCGACCCGGACCAGGCGACGGCCATGGGGTTGAAGCCCGCGCGCTGGACCCTGCTCATGGACCTCCTGGCGGGGGCGATCCTCGCACTCACGATCCGGGCCGCGGGGAGCCTGGTGGTGTTCGGTCTCCTGGTGATCCCGCCTATGGCGGCCCTGGGACCGGCGAGGAGGATGAAGGGAGCGCTGGCCTGGAGCGCCGGCACGGCCCTGGCCGGGACGGCGGCGGGGATGGCCCTGAGCGTGCTCCGCGACTGGCCGGCGGGGCCCGCCATCGTCGTCTGCGTGGGCACTTCAGCACTCTCCGTGGCGGGGCTCAGGCGATGGAAGCAGGCAGTTTAAGGAGGGAGATCTCCCTGGAGGTTCCTCAAGGTGTCGGGATGCTGCGCTCCCGAGGGTTCGATCCCGCTCTGCTGTGATGGTGCCGGAGGAGGGAGTCGAACCCTCAAGGCCTTGCGGCCATCGGATTTTGAGACCGACGCGTATGCCAGTTCCGCCACTCCGGCCGAGGTGCGGGGGGGATTATAGCTCAGGTCATCTCCAGGAACTTCTGATCGAGCGACTTTCCCCTTCTCACGCCGGAGATGCGGGTTTCCCGAGGGGGTCGCCCGGCGTCAAAAAGTCCTCAAGGCCAGGGGAGGACCAAGGACTTCGCGCAGGATGAGGCCGCGCCTGAGATCCTCGCGCCCGCCCAGCAGCACCGAGAGGGGGGAGGGGGCCGAGGACGTCACGAGGGCAGCGGCTTCCCCGGAGCGGATATGGGTCTGCACGCCTTCGAGATGGGTTTCGACAGGCTGATTCATCGCATGGTCAGGCCCTTCCGGATCCTTCTCGACAGGTCTGCGGACAGGCGGGGTGCGGAGGGTCGGGGGAGGCTGGACCCTATTGGGGCGGGCAGGCCTTCCCGGACGGCGGATCCGGAGCTGAGGCGGCTTGATCCGGCGGGCCGGGGCCGGGGTCCCGGAGGCCATGCGATGGGTCTGGATCGGAGCCTCCTGGGGGATGTTCCCCCCGCCCAGGCCCTGGTTGGCGTCCATGGCCTTCTTGAAGCGGACGAGGAGGCCCCAGCCGCCCGCGATGAGCAGGAAGACGACGTGGGGGTTGGCGAGCAGGAAGTTGAGGAAGCCCTTCACGGCCTAGCCCGCCGTCGGCGCCGTGCCACTTCCGCCAGGACCGCCCAGGCTCTCGCGCATCCCGGTGTCGGCCTGGAGGTTCCTCAGCTTGTAGTAGTCCATCACGCCCAGGTTCCCGCTCTTGAAGGCCGCGGCGATGGCCAGGGGGATCTCGGCCTCCGCGGCGACGACCTTGGCCCGGTTCTCCTGGGTGGTGGCCTTCATCTCCTGCTCGTGGGCCACGGCCATGGCCCGCCGCTGTTCGGCTTCGGCCTGGGACATGCGCTTCTGGGCCTCGGCCTGGTCCACGCGGAGCTTGGCGCCCACGTTGTCGCCCACGTCGATGTCGGCGATGTCGATGGAGAGGATCTCGAAGGCCGTCTGGGCGTCCAGGGCCTTGGAGAGCACGGTCTTGGAGATGCGGTCGGGATTTTCCAAGACGACCTTGTAGGTCTCGGAGGAGCCGATGGAGGTCACGATGCCCTCGCCGACCCGGGCGATGATGGTCTCCTCCGTCGCGCCGCCGACCAGGCTGTCGATATTGGTGCGGACCGTCACGCGGGCCCGGACCTTGAGCTCGATGCCGTCCTTGGCCACGGCGCTGATGGTGCCGCCGCCCTGGGGGACATCGATGACCTTGGGCAGGACCGAGGTGTTTACGGCTTCCAATACATCGCGGCCGGCCAGGTCGATGGCGCAGGCGCGCTTGAAGTCGAGGGGGATGTTGGCCTTGTTCGCGGCGATGAGGGCATTGATCACCCGGTCCACGTCCCCGCCCTGGAGGAAGTGGGTCTCGAAGTCGTCCGAGCTCAGGGCCAGGCCGGACTTCTTGGCCATGATGCAGGCCCGCACGATGACGGCCGCGTTCACCTTGCGGAAACTCATCGCGATCAGGCTGGGGAATCCCACGTCGGCCCCCGAGGTCATGGCCTGCATCCAAATGTTGAAGTACTTGAGGAAGAAGATGAAGAGGATGAGGCCGAAGATGGCCGCGATCCCGATGCCCACGATCATGAGTGCTGGTCCCATGTTTCCTCCTAGGCGGGCTGAGCCGGCAAGGCCACCCGCACGACGACCCGGTTCCCGTCCACCTTGAGCACTTCGATCTCGACGCCTTCTTCGATCATGTTGCCTTCGGCGACCACGTCCACCCTGCGTCCTGAGATCTCCGCGAACCCGGAAGGCTTGAGCACGGACAGGGCCCGGCCCCGCTTGCCGAGCAGGGAGGCCAGCCCCCCGGGGCCGGCCACGAAGCCCTCGTCCGATCCCTGGGTGTTCTTCAAGGTGAGAGGGGTCTCAGGCAGGATGCGCATCCCGAGCAGGATGGCCATCGTTGTGGAGAGAGCGGCCACGCCCAGGGTAAGGACCCCTGTGGAGGGGCTCTTGTCCATGAACCCGGCCACCACGGCGCAGAGCATGAAGAAGCCGCCGAGGGCACCCAGCACCATGCCCGGAACGAAGAACTCCAGCACGATGCTGATGAATCCGATGGCCACCAGGACCACGAGCACGATGAGGGGCACGTTCATGACGGCAGGGATGATAGCCGCCGGGGTGCCGCCTCGGCAGGAGAAAAACGCGGGGGGTTTCTCGCAGGGCTTGTGGTGGATAGAATGCCGCGCCTGATGGAAATCCTTGCCCATCGCCTGATCCTCGGTGGCATGCCCGCCTCCGACCTCGTCCGCGAGTGGGGAAGCCCCCTCTACGTCTACGAGGAGGACCTGATCCGCGCCCAGGCCCGTCGCCTGAAGGCCGGAATCCCGCACGCCGCCTACCGCCCGCGCTACTCGGTCAAGGCCAACACCAACCCCCACATCGTGGCCATCCTCCTGGAGGAGGGCCTGGATCTGGAGGTCGTCTCCCCGGGCGAGATCGCTCTGGCGCTGGCCCTGGGCGCGCCGCCCTCCCGGGTCCACTACACCTCCAACGGCATGAGCCGCGAGGAGCTCGCCTTCGCCCTGGCCCGCAAGGTGGCGGTCACGGTGGACAGCCTGTCCAACCTCCGCCTCTTCGCCGAGCTTTCCCCGAGCGGCAGCGGCGTCTGGGTCCGCCTCAACCCCGGCGAGGGGGCAGGGCATCACGACCATGTCGTCACCGGGGGGCCCACGACCAAGTTCGGGGTGCCGGTGGAGCATGCCGCCGAGCTCAAGGCCGAGGCCGGGCGCCTCGGCGTCCGCATCCGCGGGCTCCACATGCACATCGGCTCCAACTTCCTGGATCCCGCACCCTTCCTGGCCATGGTGGAGGTGCTCTTCTCCGCGGCGATGGGCTTCGAGGGTCTGGAGGGCCTGAGCGTCGGCGGGGGCTTCGGGATCGCCTACCGCCCGGGCCAGAAGTCCCTGGATCTGGAGGCCTTCGGGCCGGAGCTGGCCAGGCGTTTCGGGGTCTTCGCAACGGCATACGGTCGGCCCCTCACCCTGGCGGTGGAGCCCGGACGCTTCCTGGTCTGCGAGTCGGGTTTCCTGCTGGCGAGGGTCACGGCGGTCCATCGCGGCACGGAGCGGACCTTCGTCATCACCGACACGGGCTTCAACCATCTCCTCCGGCCCATGCTCTATGGGGCCTTCCACAACATCCTGCACGCCGATGCCGCCGACGTCCCCGCCGCGGGGAAGGTCGACGTCTGCGGGAACATCTGCGAGACGGGGGACATCTTCCAGAAGGGCTTCGCCCTCCCGGCGGTGAAGGAAGGCGATGTGCTGGCCATCACCCACGCCGGAGCCTACGGCTTCACGATGGCTTCGACCTACAACACCCGCCCCCTTCCGGCCGAGGTGATGGTGAGGGGGGGCAAGGCCCGCCTCGTCCGGCGCCGGGAGAGCCCGGAGGCCCTGGCGGCGGCGGAGCTGGACCGGGCCGGCCTTGCGGCGCGTCAAGCCGGGTACTGACGGTCGTGGCGCATCCAGGCTTCCGTCGCGGGGTGGTCCTCATCCTGGTCATCGGCGTTCTCGGCGTCCTCGTCGTGCTGGGGAGTACCTTCCTGGTCATGGCACGCCTGGAACGCAGCGCCTCCCAGCGCCGCCTGAACGCCACCCGGGCTGCTCTTCTCGCCCGCAGCGGCATCGAGGATGCCATGGCCCGACTGTGTGCGGGCCAGGATCCTTCCCGTCCCTCCGACCGCTACCTTGGCGAGGACTGGGACGACGACGGGGCCGTGACCGGCCTCGAGGCCCAGGCCGAAGCCTACCGTCCTGGGATTCCCGATCTGGACGGCTGCCCGGTCCAGCATGCCCTTCGTCCGACCTTCTTCCGCAAGTCTCCTGTGGACCTGGACGCCCGGGGGGGCGCCGCCCCCGAACGCCTCGCGGTGGAAGGGCGTTCCCGGGGATATTCGGGCCTGATGACCCAGCCCCCGGGCTCCGGCTCCGCCACCTACAGCCTGAAGATCGAGGACGAATCGGCCAAGATCAACGTCAACGGGGGCTTCCTGGATGCCGAAGACCGGGATCTGGACGGAACCCCCGACCACAGGGATCCCCGGGTCCAGGCCCAGACGAACTCCGGCTGGAACGAGCAGCTCACCCGCATCCTGGGCGTACTGGGATCCCAGCCCGAGATCGGCATGCCCCTTCTGGGCATCAATACCGTCAGGCGAAGGCCTCCAGGCGGTTACCTGTCCGTGGCAGAGGTGGAGAGAGCCCTGGGGACCTCCCGGGACCTGTCCGCCTACCTCACGATCTCCAGCTGGGTCGACCACAGCGTCATCCGTCCGAACGCCGTATCCCCTGCGGATTTCTCTGCCCTGCCCGGACCGCCCGGTGCCAGCGAGATCAAGCGGATGCGATTGGGGCTTTCCCTGGAGCAGGGGGGGCGTCCCCCGGTCAACCTGAATGCCGCCTCCCGACCCGTCCTCGTGGCCCTTCTGCAGGGCCTGCAGGGTGTCCTTCCTGAAATGGCCCACAGGATCCCGTACGGCATCCCGGAACCTTCCGCCCCGAACATGGCCCAGGAGATCGCTGCGGAGATCCTCGACCGCCGCCGGATCGTCCCCTTTTCAGGCTGGGATGATTTCCATGCCTTCTGCGACAGCCTCGTGGACCGGGGGGTGATCCGGGGCATGAACCAGGATCCGACACCCTTATGGGATCGGCGACTGATCGGCGGGAGCAACTTATGCGGGGCCGATCTCCTGAAGGCGAACTTCGATCCCAACACCGCCCTCAACAAGCAGCTGCCGGATCAGATCCTGTACCGCTGGATCGACAAGTCGGACCTGACCGTCTGGTCCACGGAGGGCAGCCTGTATCCCACCGGAAGCTTCCGCATCCACGCCTCGGGACGCCTGCTCGATCCGGGCGGCCGCCTTCTGGCCCAGCACCATCTCAAGGTCATGTTCAACGCCTACACCCTGCTGAGGCAGACCAGCCAGAAGGACTTCGTCGCAGGCAGGACGGATCCTCAGGACTACCTCTCCCTGACCCGCGATCCCCTCTCGCGCACGACCGGCGCTTCGGCGTCCTGGCGCACCTGGGGCGGGGATCCGGACCGGGGGCTCGCCGCCATGACCTATCCCTGCGCCCTGCCCGCCCTGCCGGGGCAGGCTGCCGACTTCGACGGGGGCATCGCCCTGGCCACGGTGGAGATGAGGCCTCTTGTGCCTGCGCCGCATGCCCTGCTCTTCCTGCAGCATTTCGACGACGTCTGGGATGCCGAGGACCTGGGCAACGGGAATCCCATCCTGCAGAGGTCGGGGCCTCCCTTCCAGTCCTCCACTGCCGAGAGCGTATGGCCTCCCCCCTCCCGGGAGCCGTCCACCTTCTGTCCCGACGGGGGGCATGCCCAGATGCGGCGATGTCCCTCATACACCGCCAGGGGCAACCTCCCCAGCGAGTCCCATGGCGCGGTGACGAGCAACCGGGGGGTCTTCGGCTATTGGGTCAAGCCCAAGGCCGCCCGGTCGAACATCCGGATGGACGTCTGCTGCGTGCGCACGACCGCACCCGACACGACCCAGTGCATGGGCATCGGCAGGGTCGGCCCCACCTGGGGGATGTATCTCGAAAGCTATCTCAATCCCGCCTACCCCTTGGAAGGCGAGATTGCCAGGGGGATCAGCGTTTCCCGAACGGTCAGCGTGAAATTCGGAACTCCGCAGCGCAACAGTCTCCAGCCCGATCTGAGATGGCACCTGGTGACCGCCATTTTCAATACCCACGACACGAGACAGGACTACAGCCTTTACATGGAGGTCCGCGGGATCCCCGGGGCCGGGCGCCAGGTCGTGATCGATCCCACCTACGACGGCTTTTCCCGGACGGACTTCGACCCGGATGCCGGCGAGGATATCACCCTGGGAGGAACCCTGCTCACGCTGGGCGGTGCACGGTCCATTTCCGGTTCCAGGACGGAATATGCCGACTCCGTGATCGACGAGTTCGCACTCTGCGATTTCGGATCCGATCCTGCCCTGGCTCGTGACGGAGCGCTGTTGTGGGGCCTGAACCGCTACCAGGACGGCCGCTACTACAAGGGGGAGGAAGGGGGACAATTCCTGTCCGCTGTCCTTCCCGGGGATCGTCGTCTTGTCGGCGCATGCTGGACGGCCTGGAGGCCCGAGGACCGCCGCATGGAGCTCCTGGCGACCAGTCCGTATTCCGCGATGCCGGCCCATATCCTTCCCGACCGGGGCCAGCCCAGGGACCTGGATGCGAAGCTCTCTTCCAGCCTCTCGGTGGAACTCCTGGACGGGGACGCGACCCTGGCCAGTCCCTCCCTGCCTCCTTTGGAACAGGGATTCCAGCTGCGTGCTCTTCCCGGCCGCTTCCGCTACCGCGTGACCCTGAAGGCCGATCCGGAGAACCGCTTCGACGATCCCGCCCTCGAAACCCCCTATCTCGACGATCTCACCCTTTTTCTCCAGGATCCGGGAGGCCCCAGGATGCTTTCCTGGGGTCCTGCCTGACGGCCTTGCCGTCCCCTGCCCCCGCGGGTATATTCCCCGGCCGCTCTCGAGACGTTCCGGTGGGGGCGTAGCTCACTTGGTAGAGCGCGACAATGGCATTGTCGAGGTAGAGGGTTCGAATCCCTTCGCCTCCACCACTGAAAACCGGCGCACCGTTCCTGCATTTCCGGGGGAGCCGGCGAGGATGTGTTGATTCCCACCCGCCCCCGTTATAGTGGGGGCATGCGTTCCGGGAAGCAGGGCCTGGCGCTTCTGGTCGTCATCGGGATCCTCGGCGTCCTGGCCGTTTTCGGGACGGCGTTCGCGACCCTCGCCCACATGGAACGCCGGGCCAGCCAACAGCGCGTGCAGACGACCCGGGCCCTGTTGCTGGCCCGCTCTGGCATCGAGGACGCCCTGGCCCGAATCACCATGGGGCAGGATCCCTCCTTCCGGAGCAGCCGGTACTCGGGCGAGGACGCGGATCTCGACGGGGCCCTCGGCGTGCAGGAACGTCCTGAGGAGGTCTTCCGTCCTGCGCGCCTCGATGTCGAGGATTGCCCTCTCCGCCATGCCCTGAGGCCGGGCTTCAGCGCCCTGTCCGGCGTCCTTCCCCGCGCCATCCGCGCAGGAGGCCGCCGGCGGGGCTATTCCGGGATGTTCTCTTCAGGATCCGCCCCCGCCCTGTCCTATGCGCTCAAGATCGAGGACGAATCGGCCAAGATCAACATCAACGGAGGCCTGCTGGACGGAGAGGATCGGGACTCGGACGGGATCAGGGACCACCGTGACAGCCAGGTGAGACCTTTGACGGCCACCTCCAACGAGGGGTGGGGCTGGAATGCGCAACTGACCCGCATCCTGAACATCTTGGGATCCCAGCCCGAGGTGGGGGTCCCGGCTCTGGGGACGGATCTCCTCTTGAACCGCCCGCCGGGAGGATACCGTTCGGTCGAGGAGGCGATGGGCCTGATCGCCACGGGGATAGACCTGTCCCCCTGGTTGACGGTCTCCAGCTGGGTGGACCGTTCCGTGATCCGTCCCAACGCCTTCTCTCCGGAGTCGAACTGGTCGGATCCTAGCCGGGTGAAGAAGGAGCGCGGGTCCCCCAGGCTGGAGGAAGGGGGCAGGCCCCCGGTCAATCTGAACGCGGCCTCCGGGCCTGTGCTGGTGGCCCTCCTGCAGGGCCTCTCCGCCGGGAATGACTGGACGTATTCCCTCGACAAGCCGGCGGCCGTCAGGACGAACCGATCGGACTATACCGTCTCCCCGCCGGTGGCCGCTGTCGTGGCGGCCGCCATCTCCAGCGCCAGGCCCTTCCAGGAATGGGGGGACTTCGATGCCTGCATCCGCGCCCTGGAGCCCGCGGCATTCGACTCCCTTCTCCCTTGGCAGGTGTCTCCGGCCAGCACGATGGGGGTGGGGGACCTGATCCGTGCGAATTTCGATCCGAACTCCATGCTTCACAGCCTGGCCCCGGACCAGATCCGCTGGCGCTGGGTGGACAAGAGCGACCTGCTGGCCCATTCCACCGAGGGGAACCTGGGCCCCACCGGGACCTTCCGGATCACTTCGCTCGCCAGGGTCCACGCCCCTTCCGGGGCATTGACGGCCGAAGCCTCCGTGTCCCTCCTGGTCGAGGCCTTCGCCCTGACGAGGCAGAGCACCCAGCGGGATTTCGTGGGATCCAGACCGCTCACGGACCACCTGTCCCGTGCCACCGCGCAACGTACGACAGGGGCCTCGGCCTCCTGGAATACCTGGGCTTCGGGACAGGGGCTTGGGGCGATGACCTATCCCTGTGCCCCCATGGCGTCCGCCGCGGAGTACGACGGGTGCGTGGGCCTGGCCACGGTGGAAGAGGCCCCGCTGGCGGCTCCCGCGCCGTCCACCGGCATGGGCCAGCTCCGCTTTCTGCATCACTTCGACGACGGATGGGATGCCGATGTCTCGGCGGTGCCGGGCCTGCTCAGGGATCCCCAGGGGGCCACCTCCGAACTCCAGACGGATCCGGGGATCGGAGTCTGGCCCGAGGCGACTCAGGAACCCGGAAGCCTCTATCCGGACGGGGCGTTCGTGCACAGGTACCACGGCCCGGCTTACCGTGTAGCGGGCAATCTTCCCGAGGACCTAACCCAGGGCGATCATGGAGTCCTGAGTTTCTGGGCGAAATGCTTCAGGGTTCCTGTCCAGAATGCTGGGGTCCACCTGGATTTCCTCTGTGTCCGCTATTCCGGCCCGGCTACCCAGGCCCTCTGTCTCGGCTATGGAGGCGACTACGGCATCCAGGTCGAGAACTGGGCTGTCCTCGGGAACCGCCTGGATCCGGGACATGAGATCGGGGAGAGGAGGGCTCATTACCGGTATTCGCCGGACGCGCGATGGTATCTGGTGACCGCCCTCTACGACACGGACGAGACCACGTACCGCAGGGAATCCTCCATCGAGGTCCTCGGCGCGATCCCGCCCCGTCCCCCTATCCCGTACGGACCGGCCTCGTTCTCGGGCCTTGCCATCGAGAAGATGACTCTGGACCCCGACCTGACCTTCTGCCTGGGTGGGGAGCTCATGGGCGAGAACGGCACCGTGCTCCCCTGCTCGGTGCTCGATGAATTCGCGATCTACGACTTCGGGGATGATTTCTCCCCGGCCAAAGCGGATTGCGATGCCTGGGGCCTGACCCGTTTCCGGGGTGGCCGCTACTACAAGGGGGGGGATGGGGCATTCCTTTCCACTCCGATGGCTCCGGATGCACATCGTCCGGTAAGGCTTCTGAGGGCATTCTGGACGGAACGCTCTCCGGTCCAGCAGCGCCTGGTTTCCAACGGTTACTGGTCGGACGGGCTGCCTCGTCCGATCGATCCCACCCTGACCGATGCCGCGGGAGGCTGCAGGCTCTCGATCGCACTGGATCTCCTGGACCCGGCCGCCACCCTGGCGACCCCCGTCCGCTCCGTCCTCCGGCAGGGTGGCCGGATCGACCAGAAGTGGGGTTCCTTCTGCTACCGGGCCCGGTTCCTGACGGACCTGGCATCCCCGACGGACCCCGTCCTGGAGACCCCCTTCCTGGACGACGTCACCTTCGCCTGGCAGGCCGCCTCGGGCCCCAGGATCCTGGCCTGGCGCCGCTGAAGCGGCTCGGCGATTTCAGGGAGGAGTTCCCCGCTTCCGTATCGTGGTCAGGAAGCAGCTGCCGATGCCGGCATAAGGGGGCATCCCCAGCCGCCCGCCCGCGAGATCGTCTAGGAGGTTGTCTCCTCCGTCCCTCCCGAGGGCCTGCGCTCCGGCGCCTCCGCTGGCGCCGTTAAGGCCAGCCACGAAGGCATCGTCTGTCCCGGGGGCGTTGGCAAGGGTAGCCTGGGCCCCGCCGCTGCGGCCAGGCAGGTCGCTGGAGGCCGTCACGCCCGCCATGTAGGGGTTGCCGGAGGAATTCAGGGCGAGGGCGTTGATCTGATCCGATCGCGTGCCTCCGAGGTAGGTGGACTGGGTATTGCTGGTGAGGGTGAGGTTGAGCAGGGCGACGAAGGCATCCGTGGTGCCCGCGGCATTCGCCAGGGCTGCCTGGGCTGCACCCGTTCTCTGGGGGAGGTCCGTGGACGCCGTCAGGCCGGCGAGATACAGGTTCCCGGAGGAGTCGATGGCCATGGCATAGGCCCAGTCCGAGTTCGAGCCTCCCAGGTAGGTGGACTGGGTATTGCTGGTGAGCGTGGCGTTGAGGCGGGCGATGAAGGCATCGCTGGTCCCGGCGGAGTTGGCCAGGGTGGTCTGGGCGCCTCCTGTACGCTGGGGGAGGTCCGTGGACTGGCACCGTCCGGCAAGGTAGACGTTTCCGGAGGAGTCCAGGGTGATGGCGTATCCCACGTCGAGACTGGATCCCCCCAGGTAGGTGGACTGGGTATTGCTGGTCAGCGTGGCGTTGAAGAGGGCGGCGAAGGCGTCATAGGTGCCGGCGGCATTGCCCAGGGCGGCCTGGGCCCCGCCGGAGCGCTGGGGGAGGTCCGTGGAGGCGGTCTGTCCCCCGATGTAGACGCTGCCGTCGGAGGCGAGGGTGATGGCGGAGGCCAGTTCCCAGTTCGCCCCGCCGAGGTAGGTGGACTGGGCATTGCTGGTAAGGGCGGCATTGAGGCGGGCGACGAAGGCGTCGCCAGTTCCGGCGGCATTGCCCAGGGCGGCCTGGGCTCCGCCGGAGGTCTGGGGGAAGTCCGAGGACATCGTGAAGCCCGTGAGGAAGACGGTTCCGCCCGGGGCAATGGCCATGGCGGACGCCTGCTCCGAGTTCGTGCCGCCGAGGTAGGTGGACTGGGTGTTGCTGGTCAGGGCGGCATTGAACAGGGCCACGAAGGCATCGTTGGTGCCGGCGGCGTTGGCCAGGGCGGCCTGGGCCCCGCCGGAGCGCTGGGGGAGGTCCGTGGACGCCGTCAAGCCGGCGATGTAGACGTTCCCGGAGGAGTCGAGCGCCATGGCCAGGGCCTGGTCGGCGTTCGAGCCCCCGAAGTAGGTGGTCTGGAGGTTCTGGGTGAGGGCGGCATTGAACCGCGCTACGAAGGCGTCTGCAGTTCCTGCGGCGTTGGCCAGGGTGGCCTGGGCCCCGCCGGAGGTCTGGGGGAGGTCGGCGGACTGGGTGTAGCCCGCGACGTAGACGTTCCCGGAGGAGTCGAGCGCCATGGCCAGGGCCTGGTCGGCATTCGAGCCTCCCAGGTAGCTGGACTGGGAGATCTGGGTGAGCGGGTCGATCACCAGCTCCCGGGAGCGGTCATAGGGGCCAACCCGGAACCCGTACTCCGGACCTTCCGTCGCGTAGGCCGCCTCCACCGCCTCCCGGCGTCCTCCGGCTCCGTCCTGATAGGCCACGGGTTTCGTGAACCTTAGCTCCATTCCGGCGGTCGAGGCGAGGAGCTCCCCTTCCGGCGTCACCCGGAGGGAATCGGCCCCTTCGATGCGCATGCGGACGGCGCCCGGGTCGGTCCCGGGGCCTACATGGAAGAACTTCTCCACCCGTCCCCCGCGGGCCTGGAGCCTCAACTCCACGCCGGGGGAGACCTCCCCAAGGCTGATCTCGCCGTACGTGGGAAGGTCCGGCCAGGATCCGGCGTCCCCGTGGAAGATGCTGACTCCGGTAGGGGAGCGGACCGTGCCGCAGACGGGTTGGGCGCCGTCACGTCCGACGGCGCTTTCGGCAACGACCCGGCGGTCTCCGACGGCCGGAAGGTCGTAGACCATCGAGCCGCTCCGGGTGACGAAGAGGGTGCCTCCCAGGGTGCGGACGTAGTAGGCGACCTCCGGGTTCTTCTGGCCCTGGTTCTCGACGAAGGGCACGGACAGGGAGGCCAGCAGGGGGCGGACCTGTTCCAGGGAGGGGGCGGAGTCGTGCCAGGGCTTGAGGAAGGCCAGGACTCCCGCCAGCAAAAGGAGGGCGATGCCTGTGACAAGGAATATCGGTCTCATGGGATGCTAGGTCCTTTGAGTGGAGTGCGTCTTCTGCGGATTCATGGGGAGGGACTCTAGCCAAAAGGGTGCGCAAAGGCGCATACGTATTTCCTAACCGGAAGACAGAGCAGGACTAAGAAGGCGTCCGCCAGCCTGCAAGGCGTCCTAGTCGGGACTCCAGCCCGTGATCCTCGCGCCCTCGATGGGCCGGCAGAGCAGGGTGATGTCGTCGAAGACGGGGGAATCCAGGATGGGCGTGCCGTCGGGGACGGGGGTCAGGCGTTCGAAGAGGATCCGGATCCGGAAGGGGGAGTCGGGCGGAAGGGCCAGATCCCAGTCCTGTCGGTCGGCCGTCCACCGGGGGGCCCGGGTCGAGCGGCTCAGGTCCGGATCGTTGAGGATGGACCACCGGCTCATGTCCACATCGACAAGTTCCAGCTCGGCATAATCGTCGGGAAGGGCCGAGGGGCGGTGCCAGGTCCACGCCAGCTTCGAGAGGCGGACCCCTGCAGGAAGGCGGATGGGAGCCGTGACGTAGGAGCCCGCCTCCCCCGGCAGTGCGGGCAGGGGAGGGGCGGCGGGCGGGTGGTAGGCGTCTCCCTTGTAGTAGCGGCCGTCGTCATGGCGGTTGCAGGCGACCTGGGCGGCGGTGAGCAGGGAGTCGTTGGATGCGGCAGCCGCCACGCCGCCGTCCTCGGGCGCCCCGCCGAAATCATAGATCACGAACTCGTCCAAGGTGGAGTCGGGATCCCCCCGGAACCAGGTGAGCCAATCGCGGTTCGGATCCCTTCCCAGGGAGAGGTGGTGGGGATGGAGGGATCCGGTAACCTTGGGGTCGTCCGGGAGGGTGATGTCCGAGCACCAGCAGAGCACCCCGGGCAGGTCCACATCCGCAGGAGGGGCCCAGAGGTTCTTCGGTGACCAGTAGCTGTTGCTGGCGTCGGCTTGGCCGGGGCCGGTTCCCCGGTCGAGCAGCAGGCGGCCCGTGTCGTGGTTGCTGCGGCTCCGGAAGTCCCAGAACGCCGTCACCAGGCTCCAGACATGGGATTGGGGAGCGGCGACATCGAAGAACTCCTCTCCGCTGACGAGTTCCCCTGTCGCCAGGTATTGCAAATCGTCGGTGCTATGCCCGGTCTCGAAATGGAGCGTGATGCCGTTGCAGGTGGTATTGGGTGCGGTGTTCACGGCATCTCCCAACCAGAAGAACTGGTCGCTGGAATCGCCCCGGCCAGGTTCTGCCACGCGCCGGGGATCGCTGGCATTCGTGCGAATGCAGAAAGCACGTCCCGTCAAGTCCCCCGCCGCCCAGTTCCGAAGATAGCCCGGCTTGACCCAGAACGAGATCACCCCATGCCAGCCGTCGCAATTGCCCCGGTCCAGGTAGCTCGGAATCCGGCCGTTCTCCGCATAGGCCCCGTCCGGGTACAGGGTGTTGAGTTTCCCAGGACCGAGAAGGCTCGTGCCCAGCTCGGCCGTGGTGACCATCGACCAGCTCGGGATGCAGAGTCCGCTGGGGGCCGTGGCTGGAAGGTCCAGGTCGAATCCGTCGTCGAAACGGGCCAGCATGGTCATTTTCCCCCCGGGGGGAATCCCGTGGGTGACGTAGAGGGTGTCAGCGGGGATTTCGATGGTGGCCAGCTGGAGGTTCCCGTCGTACCAGGCGGGGTTGACGGAAAGTCCCGTGGAGGCATCGTAGGGGCTGGTGTCATGACAGGGCTCGGGGTAGGTCTGCAGGCCGGTCCCAAGGGAGGAGCCGTTCATCCAGCTCGAGGCGTAGGAGGCGGCTGGGGAGAGACCGGTCGTGTCCAGGGTGTGGCCCCAGGTCCTGCCCATGCCCTGGCTCTGGGAGAGGAACGCCGTGCGTCCGGCGACGCTGAACCCTGGCAGGCGGGGCTCACGCTCGTCCCCGGCGGCGTCCAGGCTTCCCAGATCCTCGCAGACGAACTCCTGTTGGGTGCTCAGGCGGAACACGGCAGGGGGGGCAAGGGAGGTCGTGAGGCGACGCTGTGCCAGGAGGCGGCCCCGGCCGTCCAGCACCCGGCCCAGGCTCTGGAGTTCGAAACCCTGCAGGGGAAGGAGGCTGAACTCCGTGGAGTAGCCCTCGTTCTGGAAGTCGATGAGCAGATCGCTCTTGTCCACGCTTCTCCAGAGGCTGGGGTTGGGATTGAACTTGTTGAGGTCGCCGTTCGGGTTGAAGTTGGCCTTGAGAAGGTCCCGTTTGGCCTGAAGCAGGGTGTTGTCTGCAGCGGCGAACGGGATGCCGTCGCAGAAGGCATTGAAGCGCTGCCAGGTGTCGAGATCGGCGCTCCCCTCCGACAGGAAGGCGTCCGCGGCCACGCTGGCGTCGCAGGCAGGCGTCCAGTCATTGAGGATCTGGACGTTCTGCATGGCACCGACCGAGGAGTCAAAGAACCAGGGGATGATGCCGTCCATGTACTGGCCGTGGAGTCCTGCCAGGAGGGCCAGCAGGGCGGGCCTGCGGGTCCTGGCCCAGGCCAGGTCCACGGGCGCCCTGCCCATGTTCCATCCGGTGGGGGACTCCATGCCTTCGAAAACAAGAGGGTAGCGCCTGCTCTTGACGTCGCCCCAGTTGAACTGGGAGCCGATGACCCAGTTCAAAAGCGAGTTCGTGGCTCCGGGCCGGATCACCCTGCGGTCCACCCAGGCGGACAGGGTCAGGTAGGGCTGGAGGGCTTCCAGTTTGGAAGCGTCCCCTCCCAGCGCAACCTCGCGGATCTGCTCGTAGCTCGTCCAGCCTCCCGGGGGTCTCAGAAGGATCAGGTTCTCCCCGTCCGTCTGGTCCACCGGAAGCCCGTCGTCGGGCCCGATCTCCCGGTCGAGGGCCTCCGCCAGGGTGCCCAGCATGCGCAGCAGCACGCTGTTGTACGTCGACACGATGACGTTCGGTTCGTCGTACAACACCGTGCGCATCCGCATATTCCTGACCTTGAGATCCCGGGCATTGGTCAGGCCGTCCCCGTCCCTGTCCCCGGGGTCGATGTCCCCTCCGTTGACGTAGAAGCCCCCTCTCTGGGAGGCCTTGACGGCGTAGTGTGCGGCATCCCTGGCGAACCCTCCGGAACGGCCGCGTCCCCTGCCGTCCACCTGCACGAGACCGGAGGCGCAGGACCAGGACGGCTTCAAGGCCCCGGAAAGGGGGCAGTCGCTCACGTTGAGGAAGCCGGGCCTGTAGGATTCCGCATCCGTTTCCGCCCCGTTGAGGTTCCCGGAGAGGTCCAGATCCTCCCCGGCATACCGGTTCGGCAAGGAAAGGGGATCCTGCCCGGCCGCCATGCGGGCCATGCCGTCTTCCAGTCCGGAACGGGCCAGGAGGAATGCCCGGGTGGCGTGTGTCCGCTGCTGGCTGGCGTGGCGCTCCAGGCGGGCGAGGGTCACGAAGGCGGTTCCCAGGACGACCAGGGTCCCCAGGATGCCTACGACGAGCACCAGGGCGATCCCCTTCGACGGGCGCCGGGGGGCCGTGATCGAGGATGGATGCGGTTGGACCGGCATGACGCAGCCCGACCTAGGGTTTGGCCGGCTCCAGCTTCCCGCCCTGCTTGAGGGTGTAGAAACGGCTGGTGTCCACGTCCGTGAAGGTCTGGACCGTGTTCTTGGCGTCCGGCCAGCGGACCTCGATCTTGTCGACCTTTGCCGCCTTACCCACCCCGAAGCAGCATTCGTTGTCATCCCGGGAGGCTCCGCATCCGTGGCCCCCGCGGATCTCGCGGATCTGGCGCTTGCCTCCGATCCAGACCGTCACCCTGGCCCCGATGGCATCCCGGTTGGCGGACGCGCCCGCCTTCCCGCCGCCCGTCAGGCGCAGGCTCAGGAAGCGGTTGCCGGCCTTGGCCGGCGCCAGGTTGCGGAAGAGGCCCGCCTTCACCGGCCAGTCCTGCTGCTGCTGGGGCGTCAGGCGCATGTGCCAGCGGCACTCCACGATGTCCACGGCCCCGTCGCGGTCGTAGTCCCCCAGGGCGATCTGGATGCCGTTCTGCCAGCGGAAGCCCATGCGCTCCGTCCAGTCGGAGAAGCTTCCGTCCCCCTCCTGGTGGTAGAGCTTCAGGATCTGCTCGTCCGGGTAGTCGCTGGAGGCGATGAGGAGGTCCAGGCGTCCGTCGTTGTCCACGTCGAAGAAGGAGACGTGCTGGTCGCCCCAGTTGGCGTTGATGTCCAGCTCCCCGTTGGCATCCAGCTTCTCCCGGGGGATGCGCTTGGGCTCGCGGCGGAACTTCCAGCCGCCGTCCTTGCCCAGGTTCATCAGCATCATGGAAGGGTCGGAGGAGGTGCCCGCCCATCCGTGGGCGATGGTGCCGATGAAGCAGTCCAGGTTGCCATCCCCGTCGACGTCCCCGACGGCGACGTCGAAGTTGTTGCCGTGGGAGCTCCACTCCGGCTCGTCGTCCATGCGCTGGCCCTGGCGGGCCCAGGCGGCTTTGACCCGGGGGTCGTACTTCCCGTGGCGGATGTCGTCGGCGTCGAAGGTGGTCTCGGGTCCGACGTCGGTGAAGGTCCAGTCGCCGTTGTTGCGCCAGAGCCGGTTGGCCTGGCGGGCATAGGTCATGACCAGGAGGTCCTGGCGCCCGTCGTTGTTCCAGTCCATGTGGGAGACCCCGAAGGTGGGGCGCCGGCTGGCCACCCCGCCGGGCTCTGCCACGCCCAGCATTCCGGCCTTCTCGGTCCTGTCCTCGAAGGTCCCGTCGCCCCTGCCGCGGTAGACGCGGTTCGGGCAGGCCTCATTGCTGCGGCCCCAGTGCTTGAAGGCGTTGCCCACGAAGAGGTCCAGGATCCCGTCGTTGTCCAGATCCACGAAGCAGGCCGAGAGGGGGGTCTCGGGCGGCTCCTCCACCCCGGACTTCTCCTTGCGGACCCAGCCGCCCTTGCCGTCGCCCAGCCAGATCTCGCTACGCTTGCCGTCGTCCTTGAAGTCGGGGTTGCCCAGGTCGGTGACCCGGCCCAGGTAGAGGTCCGGGATCCCGTCGTTGTTGACGTCCCCGATCTGGACGATGTCAGGCTTGCGGCCCTCGTTCAGGAAGGCGTCCTTGTCGGAGCGGACGAAGGTCCTTCCCCCTCCCGCCTTGGGGCGGTTCAGGTAGATCCATCCGGCGTCCAGGATGAGGTCGGGGTAGCCGTCGGAGTCCAGGTCGGCCATGCGGTCCCGGGTGGCGGCGACGCCCTGGAGTCCGGCAGCCTCCGCGGCGTCCTCGAACAGGGGGCCGCCCAGGAGGTCGGCAGGAGCCGGGCTCATGGGGGCGTCCTTTCCGGCCCCGTCCTCGCCTTCGGAGAAGCCGGAACGGCAGAGGAGGAGGGCGGTCAGGGCGGCGGCGGGAAGGGCGAGGGTGCGCAGGCGCATGGAGGCTCCTTGAAGTGGCACGTAGGGGCTGAAGCGGGATTGTAGCGTCTCGGAGGGGGGGCGCCAGGAAAAGCGCACGCCGTGTATACTCCCGCCCATGGGCCGCTACGACTGGAGGGCCGTCGAGCCCAAGTGGCAGGACGTCTGGCGCCGTGCCGGGGCCGGCCGCACGCCCGAACTCCCTGGGGACCCGGCCCGCAAGCGCTATGTCCTGACGATGTTCCCCTATCCCTCCGGAGACCTGCACGCAGGGCATCTGAGGAACTACACCTTCGGGGACACCGTCTCTCGCTACTTCCGGATGCGGGGCTTCGAGACGATGTTCCCCATGGGCTGGGACTCCTTCGGCATGCCCGCCGAGCAGGCGGCCATCAAGCATGGCATCCATCCCGGGGACTGGACCCGGAGGAACATCGCCACCGCCAGGCAGACTTTCGCGAAGATGGGCCTGGCCATCGACTGGGACCGCGAGGTCGCCACCTGCGAGCCGGACTACTACCGCTGGACCCAGTGGCTCTTCCTGGTCATGCACCGCCAGGGACTCACCGAGCGTCGCCGGTCCCTGGTCAACTGGTGCGAGACCTGCCACACCGTGCTCGCGAACGAACAGGTCTCCACGGGGGGCTGCTGGCGCTGCGGGAACCCCGTCGGCAAGAAGGAGCTCGAGCAGTGGTATTTCCGCATGTCGTCCTATGCGGAGGCCCTGCTCCAGGACCTGGATGCCCTGCCGGGATGGCCCGAGGGGACCAGGACCATGCAGCGCAACTGGATCGGCCGCAGCGAGGGGGCCGAGCTGGTCTTCCGGTCTTCCGGCAAGGATCTTGTGGTGTTCACCACCCGGCCGGACACCCTGTTCGGGGCCACCTACGTGGTCCTCGCGCCCGAGCATCCCCTGGTCGAGGCCATCGCCGATCCGTCCCGCCTGTCCGAGCTGAAGGAGTACCGGGAAAAGGCCCAGGCCACCCGGGAGATCGACCGGGCTTCGACCGTGCGCGAGAAGACCGGGGTCTTCACCGGGGCCGTCGCGGTTAATCCCGCCACGGGCAAGGAGGTCCCCGTCTGGGTGGCCGACTACGTGCTCATGGGCTACGGGACGGGGGCCATCATGGCCGTTCCTGCGCACGATCCGCGGGACTTCGCCTTTGCGAAGGCCATGGGCCTGTCCCTGGTCGAAGTCATCCAGCGTCCCGTCCCCTCCGACGATCCCCTGGAGGCCGCGTACGAGGGCCCCGGGGTTCTGGTCAACTCCTTCGCCTTCGACGGGATGGAGCAGGACAAGGCCAAGGGCGAGATCACGAAGTGGCTGGCCGCCAAAGGCCTTGCCCGGGCCACGGTCCAGTACCGCTTGAGGGACTGGCTCGTCTCCCGTCAGCGCTTCTGGGGGACGCCCATCCCCGTCATCCACTGCCCGAAGTGCGGGGCCGTGCCCGTGCCGGAGAAGGACCTTCCCGTCCGACTGCCCGAAGGTGTGACCGACTTCATGCCCAAGGGCCGTTCGCCCCTGGCCGACGTGCCCGCCTTCGTGAAGACCTCCTGCCCGAAGTGCGCAGGGGAGGCGTCACGCGACACGGACACCCTGGACACCTTCCTCTGCTCGTCCTGGTACTTCCTGCGCTACTGCGATGCGAAGAACGCCTCCCAGCCCTTCCGCAAGGAGCTGGCCGCAGCCTGGGCGCCCGTGGACCTCTACATCGGCGGGGCCGAGCATGCCTGCATGCACCTGCTCTACTTCCGCTTCGTGACCAAGGTGCTCCGCGACGCCGGCTTCCTCCCCGCCGGCTTCGGCGAACCGGTGCACAGGCTCTTCCACCAGGGCATGGTCCTGGACGGCGAGGGGCAGATCATGTCCAAGTCCAAGGGCAACGCCCTGGCGGTGGGGCCCCTTCTCGAAAGGGAGGGCTCCGACGTCGCCCGCTTGGCCGTCTTCTTCCTGGGTCCCTCCGGGGACGAGGTCCGCTGGAGCGAGGATGCGGTGACGGGTGCGCGTCGCTTCGTCTTCAGGCTCTGGGACGCCCTCTCGGAACAGGCGGCCACGGTCCGCAGTTGCGCCGGCCAGCCGGTCCAGGTCCCGGCCCTGTCCGCAGAGGCCAGGGAGGTCCGCCGACGCCTGCATCTGGCGATCCAGCGTGCGACGGAGGCTTTTGAAGGCACCTATCAGTTCAATACGACGATCTCGGGCCTGATGGAGTTCCTCAACGCCTTCGTCCCCGCCGCCGGAGCCCTGGCCCAGGATCCGGCCGCCGGACCTGTGGTCGCCGAGGCGGGCCTGGCCGTGGCGAGGATCCTCTCTCCCCTGGCACCCCACCTGGCCGAGGAGCTCTGGGAGCGCTTCGGGCAGAAGGGCTCGGTGACGGAGGCCGCCTGGCCGGTGGTGGATCCTGCGGCCCTGGTGCTGGACGAAGTGGAGTATGCAATCCAGGTGAACGGAAAGGTCAAGGCGACCATCAGGGTGATCGCTCAAGCTACGGATGCCGAAATCCGTAGAATGGCATTGTCTCATCCCGCCTCTACCGGTTGCGCCGTGATGAAGGTTGTGCCGGGTCGTCTAGTGAGTCTGGTCCGCAAAGTCTCCGAGGAGGGGAAATGATCGCACAACTCGCGTATGCAGTGGCGGGCAGCGGCAAACCGGCTTTCCTGGCGAAGAAGGCCCCTGGGGTCCTGCTGGACGCGGTCTCCCCGGCTCCGATGTATCCGGCCGATGGCGGCACCGTGGTGACGGCCACCTTCCGCAACCCTTGGAAGGTCCCGGTCTCCCTGCGCAGGCTCCGCCTCTCCCACGTCACGATGGGAGAGATGGCCGCCCTTTTGCCTCCTGAGAAGCTCAAGAGCCTGCCGGGCTCCGCGTGGCTGGACCCCGCTGGCTTCACGCTGGCGCCCGGGGAGGCCCGGACCGGCCGGCTCTGCTTCTTCTGTGACGCCAAGCTGGAGGTCTCCATGCCCTGCGCCCTGGAGGCGGATCCCTCCATCGGGAGCACGGGTCGTGGCGGCGTGCGCTGCGTGCCCATCGCCGACCTGGAGAAGGAGGCCCAGAAAGCCAAGGAAAAGGCTGAAAAGGCCGCCAAGGACGCCGCCAAGCCGGCTTAAACGAAAAGGACCCGACCCGACCCCGCAAAGGGCCGGACCGGGTCCCGTAGCACTTTTCGGACTATTCCTTCTTCTTGCCGTCCTTTTTCCTGTCTTTCTTGGCGTCCTTCTTCCCGGAGGTCTTCTCCGGGACCGGAGCCTTCTCCTCCAGCAGGGGCTTCACTTCGGTCTCGAAGGCCTCCTTCGGATGGCCTCCGACGAGGACCTTGCGCACCTTCCCGGCGCGGTCGATGATCAGGGTGGTCGGGATGCCCTGGATGCCGTTGGTGTCGGGCACGTCCTTGTAGAGGGCGGTGATCTCGTTCTTGGCGTCGATCGCGACGGTGTATTCCACCTTGTTCTCGGTCAGCCATTTCTGCAGGACCTTGGGGTCCGGATTGCGCTCCAGGGCGATCCCGATGACCTCGAGGCCATCCTTCTTGAACTCATTGCTGAGCTCCACGAAGGCCGGGATCTCCGCGCGGCAGGGCGGGCACCAGGTGGCCCAGAAGTCCAGGATCACGACCTTGCCGTGGAAATCGCTCAACTTGAATTCCTTGCCGGTCACGTCGGTGGCCTTGAAGTCGGGCGCGGCGACGGGGGTGTCGCACGTGGGGGCTCCGCTCTCGGGGCAACACTCTCCGGGGCAGCACCCTTCGTTGTCGCCCGCCAGGACGAGGGAAGAGGCCAGGATGGCGCCAAGAGCAATGAAACTGGACGTCTTGAGCATGAAGATCCTCCTCAAAGGGTTCAGGGACTGGGAATCCTGTTCCTACATACGCTTAACCGGGGGGGCCTCCCCCAGGAATTCCCTGTTTGAGGGGTTGATATCGCAATAGTGTATGATAGTATTTGATCTGAAATGATTCCTTTTGGACTTCAGGAGGATGCTACATGACGGTCGAAGGGGAGGAAGTCGCAGCCGAAGAGAAGCGCTGGTACACGGTCCGGGAGGCGGCGGAGTATCTCGAAGTCAGCGAGCCGACCGTGTTCCGGTGGATGAAGCAGGGCCTGCTCTCCTTCCACAAGCTTGGGGGCTCGACCCGCTTCACGCGCCAGGGCCTCGACGCGGTGGTGGAGAAGACGACGGGGGAGAGGGAGGCCCAGGCGGCCCGGGGTCGCTGCGGCTCCTGCGGGAACGCGGAGCTGGTGGACGGGAGGCTGCAGGGCACGGGCAAGCTCTACTTCAAGCCGGTGAAGACGAGGTTCTGGGTGCTCTCGGAGAGCCTGGTGGAGACGAAGGCCCGGGTCTGCCCGGTCTGCGGGTGCGTCCAGCTGCATGCGGACGTGGACAAGCTCAAGCGCCTGAGGCCGGGGGAGGACGGGAAGTGAGCCGGATGCCTTTCGAGGATCTGCCCCCGGGGCAGAGGTGGGTCCTTTGGCTGGGCACGGTAGGAGTCGTCAACATCCCGGTGATCATGGACTGGAGCCAGCCAGGCGGAATCAAGGGGCAAACGCTGATGCATTCACTGTGGTGCGCCTTGGCCCTGGGCATGGTGTATCTGCTGATGTGGCTTTCGCCCCATATGGAGTCTTCCCCTCCCACCGCTCGTCAGGTCCCTTCCTTTCTCGTGTGGCTCACTGTGCTGGGTATGGTGGCTCTGATGACACGTCTCCTTCATGAAGCATGGCGAGTGTCGCCATGAGCCGGGGGGACTATGCGATGGGATCGGTCCAATCCAGGATGGACAGGTGCGCCATGCTTTCTATCTGGGTGGCCCGTGAGATAACGGACTTCACCATCGGCTCCACGAACGGGGACCCGGGCGGGGCGAAGGACCTCTCGATGCTGCAGATGGACTGAAAGGAGCGCAGTGTCATGATGCTTTTCTTCGCGGACTGGACCGGCCGGCTGATGTGCGCGGCGATGCTGGTTTGGGCGCGCTGGAGGACGTCGCGGTGAGCGGCGAGGATGGGGACAGGAGACTCTTGACCCTGGATCACTTGCTGTTCCAGAACCCTTCACCCGGATGGAAATGGACACTCTGGTTGCTGGGCGCGGGCCTGAGCGTCTCACCTGTGGTCAGCACCTGGATCGAAAGAGGGCAGGTGACTGAGGAGGCCGTCTGGACTTCCGTTGTCGTGGCTGCCGTTCTGTTTGCGGCCTATGAAGGACTGGCTCTTCTTTTCAATTATGCCCCTTCGTGGGTGGAACCTGTGCTCGTCGTGACGATCTTGGGCGTGCTGGTGGGGATCCTCCTGCCCGTGCGCCATTCCAGTGACTGCACACCTAAGAACTCGGGCATCAATAACCTGAAGCAGATCGGCCTCGCGCTCCGGATCTACGAGGACCGTGAGGGCTACTTCCCCAAGTGCGATGGTGACGCCTTTCTCGCCGCCGTCTATGCCAGCGGGGACATGCCCGATCTGCGCTGCTTCTCCCCCAAGGGCGTCAGACAGCGTCCAGTGGAGCAGGTGAAGGGCATGCACTCCGGCTGCATCCCTGGCATGGCCGCCTACCGGAACGCCACGTTCCCGATGAAGGATGCCGCCAACCCCAGCGCCTTCGCCATTGCCTGCGACACCCTGCCCGACGGCAGAGGGCCGTACGGAGGAGGACACATCCGCTGTGTCCTCTACCAGGACGGCAGCGCCAAACCCATGACGGATCTCACCATCGGCTCCACGAACGGCGATCCGGGCGGGCCGAAGGATCTTTCGATGCTGCAGATGGACTGAGCGGCGTCGCATCCAGCGCCCTCTGGGGCTACAATGCCTCCATGGACACCCTGCCGGGGATCGAGCTTGTAGAGGAAGGGATCCGGGACCTCGCCCGTGGGGTCGAGACCCCGATGGCCTGCCTCGTCTCCCTGGGCGCTCCCCGTCTGAGGACCCTGGGTTGGGACATCCCCGAGCCCGTGATCCCCGAAGCCGAGCACCGTCTCTACGCCCTTCTCGCCCGGGAGGACCAGGACTCCGCGCACGGCCGCTACAACGCCCTGGTCCGGCGCCTGGTCAGCTACGAGCGGTCCGCCGCGTGCGCGAGGTAGCCGACCCCGCCCGGATCCGCGAGTTCATGCGCCGCCTGGGCCAGTCCTGCCGCGGAAATGCCCGTGTGTATCTTGTCGGCGGCGCCACGGCGGTCCTGGAAGGATGGCGGGCCACTACGATCGATGTGGACCTGAAGATCGAGGGGCAGGAGGATACGGTCCTCCGGGAGGTCCCGCGCCTGAAGGAAGAGCTCCGGATCAACGTGGAACTTGCCTCCCCTGGGGATTTCCTTCGTCGTTGCGCCGAGCTGTGATTGAGGCGTTCAGGATCCCGTCGTAGCCACCACGAAGCGGATCGAGGCGACCTCGCGCTCCAGTTCCATCCTGAGGAGGGCCTTCGCTTCGCCCGGCAGTTCCTCCCAGGCCGTCTGCGGCATCACCACCAGCCTGCGGCCCTCGCGTAGGCTCTCCAGCAGGTTCTTCGGTTCCGTGAAGGAGCTCACCCGTTGCCCCAGTGCGAAGCAGAAGGCTCCCTGGAGGTTCTCCGAAAGCCTGTAGCCCACGATCACCCGGCGAGCGGCGCGTGACGTCATCTCCCCCGCCAGCGGCGCAAAGGATTCCGTGGTGTCCAGACGCGCGCCCTGGGACTGTCCCACGGCGAGCCAGGCCGCCAGGATCCATACGCCCAGCACGCCCAGGGCCTCCCGGGGCTTGCCGACCAGGGCACGCAGGAGGACGCTCGCAGCCAGCATCCCCAGGACCCAGGCCCAGAGACGGACCTCCGGGAAGACGGAAGGCAGGGCCAGGGCGCCTGCCATCGCCAGGAGGCCTGTCGCCAGGAGGAGGCGCTTGCCGATCTTCTCCCGCCCCCAGAGGGCCACGAGGACGGCCGCCGGGGCCACGCAGGGGACCAGATAGATCGCGCGCTTCGCGCTCGGCAGGCTGAGCAGGAGCACGCTTCCGACGATCCATCCCGCGCAGAGGGCGACGAGGGGCTCCCGCCTGCGTTTCCAGGCCCAGGGCAGGGCGAAGGGCAGGGCCAACGAGGCCGGCGCGGCGTAGGTAAACAGTCTCGGAAGGTAGTACCAGGCCGGTTGGGCATGGCCGTAGGAGCCGCCCTGGGTCCTGTCCAGCATCTGCCCCCAGAGGACCTCGCGCAGGGCCTGGAAGGCCATGTCGGAGGTCCCGGGCTTCCCGGCCAGGCGAGCGACCTCCTCGTGCCAGAGGTCGGCCTGGTGCTCCCGCATCCAGAGCAGGGCCGGCCAGGGCAGGACGGTCCCGAGGAACACGAGCAGGGGCAGAGGGGAGAGCAGGCTTCGGATCGGCTTGAAGTCCCCGCGCAGGCCGCAGCAGGCCAGGACAGAGACGCCGATGAGGACGGGGCCCAGGTGGGCCTTGGCCAGGAAGGAGAGCCCCGCGGCGAAGGCGAAGAGGACGTTCCAGAGCGGGGTATTGCGGCCTTCGGTCAGGTGTCCCAGGGCGAAGCAGAAAAGGGCGGCCGTCACGAGAAAGGCGAAGAGTGCGTCCACCATGGCCACGTGGGAGGCGTTCATCAGCTCGGCAGAAGTCCAGGCCAGGAAGGCCGCCGCCCATCGGGACGTTGGACCCATCCCCGGAGGGCCCAGGCGCCGCATCATCAGCCAGGCCAGCACGCCGATCCCGAGACCGGCCAGGGCGGAGGGAAGCCGGGCCAGGCCCGGCGTGGCCTTTTCCGTCACCTGGAAGAGGGTGGCCACGATCCAATGGTAGAGCGGGGGCTTCTCCAGCCATCGCCCGCCGTTGAGGGTAGGCACGGCCCAGCCTTCCCGGGTGGCGTACTCCCGGGCGATCTCGGCCTCACGGGGTTCGTCGGGAAGCCTCAGGTCGCGGTCGAAGAGGGCCACGAACTGCAGGGAGGCGGCCGCCAGGGCCAGCAGGATCCCGAGTCGGGCCATCATGATGGCGGCCCACCATAGCGCCGTGCGGCCTCCTCTGCTACAAGATCCGACAATGCTCCGCCGCCGTCCGTTTCCGTTACTGGCCGCCATCCTGGCCGTCCCGGCCCTGCTCACCGCCGAGCCCGAGCTCGTGGGAGGGCAGCAGAAGCCGAAGAAGGAGGTCACCTGCCGGGCTTTCGCCGGGTTCGGTCCCCAGGGCTTCTTCCGGGTCGGGGGCTGGGTGGGCATCCGCCTGCGTCTCCAGAACACGACCGAGGAGGACGTGACGCTGAAGCCGGAGACACGGCTTGAGCTTGGCGAGGACTGGGCCTCGGCCACCTTCGAGGGGGCCATCGTGGACCTTCCCCGCGGGGGCCTCAAGACCGCATCCTTCTACGTGAGGCCCGTCCAGCCGGTGGAGGGCGTGCAGGTGGGATGCCTGGGACCCCGGGGCTTCCTCGTCTGCGGGGCGTCCGCTCCCCTGACCCCGGTGGAAGCGGGCCGGGCCCTGCTGGTCATGACGGGCCCCTGCGCCCTGGGCGCCCTCCCGTCGCGCAATCCCGGGGATGCCGCCGTCCAGCTTTTGCCCGAGGAGCTTCCCGACCGGCCGGAGGGGTACGATGGGGTGGATTGGGTGCTGCTGCGCGGGGCCGAATGGGCATCGTCCCCGAAGAGCCTGGAGGCGATCACGCGCTGGCTGGAGGGTGGAGGGCGTCTGGCCGTCTCGGGCGCCGAGGCGCTGAGGGCCCTGGAGGGATCCCCCATCGGGAAGCGCCTGGCGCTCACGCTGGGGGAACCTGCGCCGGTGTCCGCCGTCAGGGCCCTGCAGAGCCTGGCCGGAGACGACCTCAACCTGCCTGCCGCAGGGACGCTCTGCGAGCGCATCGCCTGCCGCGGTGCCGTTCCCCTGGTCTCCTCCGGTGCCACGCCCCTGGTCCTGAAGGCGGGGCTGGGCTCGGGGGAGATCCTCCTTTACGCCCTGGATCCCGAGGTCTTCCGTGGCCAGCCGGGCTATTGGGGGCTCTGGGCCAGGACCTTGGGTCTTCCCGCCAAGGCCAAGGAGGAGGACCTCACGTTCACGGGTTCCACCCCGTCGCTGGGGTGGGCGAAGGAGGTCCTCGACAGCTCCCTCTACCACAAGGAGCCCATCCGTCTGGACTGGATCTGGGCCTTTCTGGGGATCTACGTGCTGGTCGTGGGTCCCGCCGACTACTTCCTGGTGAAGCGGCTGCGTCGCTGGCGCCTGGCCGGACTTTTCACCCTGGGTTCCTGGGCCATCCTGGCTTCCCTCGCCTGCTATCACCTGGGTTCCTCGGGCCGCTTCTCGAACACCGTGATCTCCCGGGTCGCCGCGCTGGACGCCTTCCCCAGGGCTGGCCGGGTCTCGGGCCGCTCGCTTCTTTCCCTCTACCAGTCCGGCAACGCCCTCTTCCATGCAGGGGTGCCCTGGGGGGAGGGGTCTGCGTCCGTGGTCATGGATCCGGCGGCCCTGGACAAGTCCGGCCTGCTCAAGGGGGAGGCCCTGAACTGGCAGGAGGACGCCCGTCTCCTGGGGCCCAGGGACGTCCCGGTCTATGTAGGCACCCAGAAGGTCTTCGAGACCCGATGGGACGGCTCCTGGAAGGAGCTGGGCATCGTGCTGGAGAAGACGCCGTCCGGGGGATGGAGGCTGGAGAACCGGTCCAAGCTCATTCTTCTTCCTGCATCGGGCGGGGCGGCCATCGAGCCCGGAGACAAGGCGGAGCTGGCCTCTCCTGACGTGGCCGCCGTTTCCGGGGAGGAGAATGGCATTCGCGGGCTCTGCGCCGTCTGGATGAGTACGCCGCCCAAGGGCCTGCCGGTGACACTGGCCCCGCGCGATCCCCAGCCCTGTTTCGCCTTTTGGGTGGAGGGCGAGGGCATTCCTCTGGGGTTGGAAGGCGCCACACCCTCCGTATCGAGGGATGCGGTCCTGTTGAGGATCTATCCGGACTAGCGTTCGGTCAGATGCCGGACGTGGCCGGCGGCCAGGGCACGCCCGCCCACCACGATGCGATCCAGGTCGAGTTCCGAGAGGGTGCCGTCTACCGTCTCCCGTCCCGCCGCCACGCGCACCGGGCGGCCCAGGGTGCGGCAGAGGGTCCGCCAGCGCCGTAGGAGGCTCTCCTCCCGGCCGGCTTCCAGATCGGCCAGATCCCTCTCCAGGATCCCCGACACGCTCATCAGGAGATCCTCCGGTTCGGGGGGACGTCCTCCGGCAGCCTTCACGGAGGTCGCCAGGTCCCGGAGTTCCGGTGGGAAGTCCTCCTTCCCCAGGGTCAGGTTGATCCCGAGGCCCAGGACGAGGAGCGAATCCCTGGATTCAGCGAGGATGCCTCCCAGTTTGAGAGGGCCCAGCATGAGGTCGTTGGGCCAGCGCAGGGTGACCTCGAGTCCCGTTATTTCCCGGAGCGCCTCCGCAGCCACCACGCCCAGGGCGACGCCGAAGGCCGGGAGCTTCGAGGGGGGCAGGTCCGTCCGGCAGGCGATCGAGGCCCAGAGCCCGCCGCCGGGAGGGGAGTGGAAGGGACGGCCTTCCCGTCCCCGTCCGGCCGTCTGGCTGCCGGCCGTGAGCATGAAGGGAGGGGATTCTCCGGCCTCCAGGCGCCGCCAGGCCTCCGCGTTCGTGGAGTCGACGAGCGGAAGGCCGAGGAGCCTCAACGCGGGGTCAGCCTCAGCGCCAGGGGCAACGCCGGGGCCGAGTGGGTGAGGGCGCCCACGGAGATGCGGTCCACGCCGGTTTTTGCGTAGGCGCGTGCCGTGGCCAACGTGATGCCTCCCGACGCTTCCAGCAAGGGTTTGCGAGGATGACGTTGACGGATCGCCCGCACGGTTTTTGCCAGTTTGGCGGGAGTGAAGTTGTCGAGGAGGACGATGTCGGCCCCGGCCCCGGCGGCGGCGAGGGCCTCCGCCAGGGTCCTGGCTTCCACCTCGATCCTTACGCCTTGCCTCTGGGCACGGCGTGTGGCCTCGGCAACATCCTCGCCGAGCAGGGCCAGGTGGTTGTTCTTGACCAGTACGCCGTCATAAAGACCCATGCGGTGGTTGGTCGCGCCTCCGCAGGCCACGGCGTACTTCTCCAGGTGGCGGAGGCCAGGCAGGGTCTTGCGGGTGTCCCATACGACGGCCCCGGTGCCGCGCACGGCCCGTACGAAGCGGCTCGAGAGGCTGGCGATTCCGGAAAGGTGCATGAGGAGGTTGAGGGCTGCCCTTTCCCCCGCCAGGAGGGACGGCGCCGTGGCGGTGATCCGGGCCAGGACCTTCCCGGGGCGGACGGCACGTCCATCGCGGGAGAGCAGGGTGACCCGGGTCCTGGGATCCAGGAGCGAGAAGAGGGGCTCCAGCAGGGGCAGGCCGCAGACGATCCCGGGGGCCTGGGCGATGAGGCGGGCCTCGGCCCTGCCCGTCAGGCCCAGCGCCCGCGTGGTCAGGTCCCCGTGGCCCAGATCCTCGGCCAGGGCCCTGATCAGGAAGGGGCGGACGAGGTCGAGGGGCAGGGCGGGGCGCATGCGGGGATTATACTCCGGCCGTGCCCCTCTGCTCCTGCGGCCATGCCTTCCCTCCTGACGCGGTCGAGACCGGAAATCCTCCGGTCTGTCCCGCCTGCGGGCGCTTCCTCACGGCCCCTGCGGCCCCGCCCATCCTGACCATCCGACGTTGGGAGATGAGCCAGGCCTTCGCCCTGGGCGACCAGGTCCTTTCGGTCCGCAGCCTTTCGGGGGAGGAGCCTCTCCGGGTGGAGTGGCGGGGCGCTTCCCTGAGGAGGATCCTGGCGACGGGGGCGGCCCTCGCCATCATGGGCGGGGGGATCTTCTCCTCGTACTTGGCCTTGGGTGCCCGTATGAAAGCGCAGTATCCAGGTGGAGCCATTGAGCTCTTCGTCCTTGCTGTCCTCTGTTCTTTAGTCGGAGGGGCCGCCCTGGCGTACTTTCTCGGTCCCCGCCGCCCCTTCCTCCTGGTCCAGGGCGGGGAGGCGGGGGAGCCTTCGCTCTGGCTGCGCAGGGAGATGGATCCGTGGACGATCCGCTACACCGTCCTGGCCCAGGACGGGACCCTGCTGGGCGGTATCCACAAGCCCCGCTTCTCCTGGCTCCTGCCCAAGGCTTGGAAGGTGGAGGGGACTTCGGGGGAGCGCCTGATGGAGATCCGTCCGGTCCTCACGTCCTTGAACTGGAGACTGCTGATCGCTCTCGGCCTGATAATGTTCTGCTGCTACTGCTGGATCCTGCTCCCGTTGCTGGTCTGGTCCTGGTGTTCCTCGTCCAGGCTGTTCAGCCGGCACGACATGATCCTGGCGGACGGCCGTGTGGCGGGGGGCCTTGTCCAGGAAGGGCTGTTCCCTCGGAAGTGGTCACTGGCCTGGGGTGGGAAGGAGGGTGACAGGATCAGTCCGGAGCTCGTGGTCCTGGCCGCCGGACTCGTGGCATTGAACCCCGGGGGGGCGAGGTAGCTCAGCGCGGGATCTTCCGGCCTTTCCCCTTCGCCTTCTTCCGCGTCGCCGCAAGTGCCGGGGCGCTCTCCAGGCCCTTCCAGCCCGGCTTGAGCTTCAGGATGCGGTTGCGCAGCGCCGCCGCCTTCTCGAAATCCAGGCCCTTGGCCGCCTCCAGCATCTCCCCCTCCAGCTGGAACACCGTCTCCTCCACCGCGTAGTCCCCGCCGCCCTTCTCCGCGACCTCCTCGGCGGTCTTGCGGTAATTGCGGTCGGCCTCGATCGTCTCGCGCAGGGCCTTCTTCACCGTCTGGGGCGTGATGCCGTGGGCCTGGTTGTATTCCAGCTGGGCCTGACGGCGTCGCGCCGTCTCGCTCATGGCCTTGCCCATGGCCGGCGTGACCTTGTCCCCGTAGAGGATGACGTGGGCGTTCACGTTGCGGGCCGTGCGGCCGATGGTCTGGATGAGGGAGGTCTCGGACCTCAGGAAGCCCTCCTTGTCCGCATCCAGGATGGCGACGAGGGAGACTTCCGGCAGGTCCAGGCCTTCGCGCAGGAGGTTGACCCCGACCACGGCGTCGAAGGTCCCGCCGCGGAGGTCCTTGAGGACCTGGACCCGCTCGAAGGCGTCCTGGTCCGAGTGCAGGTAGTGGACCTTGATGCCGGCCTCCTTCAGGTATTCCGAGAGGTCCTCGGCCATGCGCTTGGTGAGGGCGGTCACCAGGACCCTTTCCTTCTTCCCGACCCGGACCTGGACCTCCTTCATGAGGTCGGGGATCTGCTCCGTCGTCGGCCTCACCTCGATCGTGGGATCCAACAGGCCCGTGGGCCTCAGGATCTGCTCGACGACCTCGCCGCCGGACTTCTTGAGTTCGTACGGCGCCGGGGTGGCCGAGACGAAGACGGCCTGGGGGAAGGAGGCCTCCCACTCCTCGAAACGCATCGGACGGTTGTCCAGCGCGGAAGGAAGGCGGAATCCGTGCGTGACCAGGGTCTCCTTGCGGGAGCGGTCGCCGTGGGACATCCCGCCGATCTGGGGGACGGTGACGTGGCTCTCGTCGACGACCAGGAGGAAGTCCTTGGGGAAGTAGTCGATCAGGCAGGAGGGCCGGGTGCCCGGAGCCCGGGCCGTGAGGTGGCGGGAGTAGTTCTCGATCCCGGTGCAGTGGCCGGTCTCGCGGAGCATCTCCAGGTCGTAGCGGACGCGGGATTCCAGCCGCTGGGCCTCCAGGAGATGTCCCAAGCCTTTGAGCTCGGCGATGCGCTCTTCCAGCTCCTTCTCGATGCTTTCCAGCGCAGGCCCCAGCCTCTCCTCGCTCATGACGAAGTGCTTGGCGGGGTAGATCACGATGTCCTTCAGGGGGCGCAGGACCTGGCCCGTGACCGGATGGATCTCCTCCAGGGCCTCGATGCGGTCTCTGTCCATGCGGATGCGGACGCCGGTCTCCTCATAGGCCGGGATCACCTCGACCACGTCGCCCCGCGGCCGGAAGGTCCCGCGCTTGAAGTCCACGTCGTTGCGGGCGTACTGGAGCTCCACCAGGCGCAGGAGCATGGCCTGGCGGTCCGCCGTCGCGCCGACGGCCAGGGGCAGGATCATCCTGGCGTACTCGTCCGGGGTGCCGAGGCCATAGATGCAGGAGACCGAGGCCACGATGATGACGTCGTCGCGGTGCATCAGGGCCGAGGTGGCTGCCAGGCGCAGGCGGTCCAGGTCCTGGTTCACGGCCGCGTCCTTCTCGATGTAGAGGTCCTTCTGGGGGATGTAGGCCTCGGGCTGGTAGTAGTCGTAGTAGGAGACGAAGTAGTGGACGGCGTTGTCGGGGAAGAAGGACTGGAACTCCCCGTAGAGCTGGGCGGCCAGGGTCTTGTTGTGGGAGATCACCAGGGCGGGCCGGCCGTGGGCGGCGATCACGTTGGCCATGGTAAAGGTCTTGCCGGAGCCGGTGACGCCGAGCAGGGTCTGGCAGCGTCGGCCCTCGACGAGGCCCCGGCTCAGGGCGGCGATGGCCGCGGGCTGGTCTCCGGCCGGAACGTAGGGGGCCTTGAGGTGGAAGGTCGCCATCCCGGGAGGGGAGCCGTCCCGCTAGGGGTGCTCTTCCTGCCAGGTCTTCCACTTCGCGGAATCCGAACCCAGGTCCTGTCCGGTGAGGCGCTTCAAGGCGCTCTCGGCCTCCTTGCAGACGTCCCGGTCCTCGTCCTTCAGGGCCTCGATCAGGCCCGGCAGGGATTCCTTGTCCGTCAAGGCGGCCAGCGCCTGGGCTGCACGGGCCCTCACCCGGGGATGCTCGTCGGAGAGGGCCTTGCGCAGGGCCGGGAGGGAAGCCCTGTCGCCGATCTTGCCCAGTTCCAGCACGGCCTGGCGGCGGTTCTCGGCATTGGCGTCCTCCAGGGCCCTGCGGAAGTAGGGGACGGCGGCCGGATCCCGGTGGCGGGCCAGGACGGTGGCGGCCCGGCGGGCCATCTCCCCTCCTTCAGGGGGGATCTTCTCGAGGATCTCCCGGATGACTGGAAGGATGCGGGTCTTGAGGGTGTCCGTTTCGGCGATGATCCCCAGGGCGGTCAGGGCGCCGAGCCTGACCGCCGGAGGCTCGGAAGGCTTGAGGCAGGCCAGGGCCTCCTCCAGGCAGGCAGGATCCGGTGCGGACGAGAGGAGCTGAAGGGCGCCGAGACGGACCTCGGGGGTCGTCGAGGCCAGGGCCTCCTTCATGTAGGGGATGGCCCTCGCGCCCATGGCGGTCATGCGGTCGCGGGCCTTCTGGCGGATCTTCTCGTCGCTGGAGCGGACCTGGACGATGAGCTCGAGGAGCTGGGCCTTGACGTCCCCGGACGGCGGACTGAACGCCGCCGCACGACGGGCCAGAACGGAGAGGTCCTCGCCGAGGGCCTCGGCCTGGATCCCCGCCGCGGCCGGTGCGCCGCCCCCGAGCTCAAGGGCCTTGCGGAAGTCGGAGAGGGCCAAGTCATGCCGGCCCTCGTCGGACCTCAGGCGGGCCCGTGCGAGCAGGGCCTGGAGGCGCAGTGGAACGGAGCCGGAGGCAAGGACCTTGCCGTACCCGGCCAGGGCGGCCTCGGCATCCCCGTCCGCGGCCAGGAGGTCGGATTCGAGAAGGGTCGCATCGGCACTGTCCTGGATGGCGCGGGCCGTCTCCAGGGCCTTGCGGGCCCCTGCGGCATCCGCAACGGCCCAGCGTATCCGGGCGAGGGCCATCTGGTGTTCGGCACGGCCCGGATCCAGGGTTGCGGCCTTCTCGGCCTCAAGCAGGGCCTTTTCAGGACGCCCTGCGGCCAGCAGGACCTCGGCCCGGCGGCGGCGCAGAAAGGCCTCCAGGCCGGCCGGGGAGAGGGCATCCAGCCAGGGGCCCTGGTCGGGGAGCATGAGCTTGAGGCGATAGGCGGCTTCGGTGAGTCCGACGGCCTTGTCGGCAAGGTCCACGAAGGTCCTTGCCTCTCCCTCGTCATGGCGCAGGAGAAGGCGGTCGGGGGCATAGCAGGGGATCAGGGTGATGCCGTGGCGGCGGGCGAGTTCGGCGTAGAGGAGGGCCAGGGTCTCGGGGGCGCCCCGCCCGGTCTGGAGCAGGGAGGTCATGTTCAGGTCCTGGAGGGAGGAGGCGGGCGGCTCCGGATGGAAGCTCCTCTCCTGGGTGAGGTAGCGCAGAAGGGTTTCCAGCACGGCCCTGGGGTTCGCCGCCTCCGAGACGCGCTTCTTCGAGCCTTCGACCAGTCCGTCGATGCCCTTGGCGATCCAGGCCCGGTTCAGGGCCGGGGACAGCTCGGATTCCAGATCGGATCCCATGGGGCCGGCAGGGGGCAGGGGCTCCGCCCCCGCCGCCCCCATCCAGGGGATCGTCAGGGCCGTCGTCAGCAGGAGGACTCGCATAGGCCTCATGCTAGCCCAGGCGGCGGGCCAGGTCCAGGATTCCGGCGGCTGCGTCCGGAGGAAGAGCAAGCAGGCTTGCCTTGCGTCCCCGCGGCTCCAGGGCCGCAAGGTCGCCGAGGGCCTGGGCCTTCAGCAGTCCGCCGAGCGTGAAGCCCTCCCCGGGAACGGGCAGGTCCTGGAGAGGATCGGCCGTCAGCAGGAGGAAGCGACCCTGGTCGGCAGGGCCGGCCTTGTGGCATTGTCCGGTGGAATGAAGGTATCGGGGCCCGTAGGCCAGCGTGACAGGGACTTCCAGGCGCCTGCGGAGGACCTTCCTCAGGGCAGCCAGTGCCGCATCCGTCTCCGGAGTCGGATCCAGGAAGGCCAGGATGGCCAGGTATCCCCCGGGTCGGGAAGGTGTCAGGAGCATCTCCATGCTGGCAGTCGGTCCGGTCGGTTTCAGGTCCCCGGCCAGGATGCGCCGGGTCATGTCTTTGCTGGAGGCGACGTCGGGCTCATCGAAGGGGTTCACTCCGATCAGGGCGGCCGCCGCGGCTACGGCCACCTCCCAGCGCAGGCATTCCTCCGGAAGGCGGTGGAAGCCGAAGGCGGGAAGGCGGAAGGCTCCTGCCGGCGCCTCCATGTCCCCGTAGGCCAGGAAGGCGCGGTCAGGTTTCCACCAGGGGCCGGCGCTCTCGCCGAGCACGGGAAGGAGTCCCTTGCCGTCCTTGCCGAGGCTTTCGGCCACCAGCTGTTCGATCCAGTTGCCGAAGTCCTCCGTTCCAGGCGGCAGGAGCAGGGTCAGCTTGTCCCGTCCGGCAAGGGCACTTTCCGCCAGCCAGGCGCCCAGGGCCATTCCTGGAGTCAGCCACTCACGTGTCACGGATTCGTTCCAGCCGTCGACGGTGCCGGCGAGAGCGGCGGGCAGGAGTCCGAAGACCGAGAGGGCGCTGTATCGGCCGCCGACATCGGGGGGGGAGAGGAAGACGCGCCGGAAGCCCTCCTTGCGGGCCAGGGTTTCCAGCGGGGTGCCGGGGTCCGTCACGGCGACGAAGCGGGAGGGGTCCCGGATCACTCCTGCGAAGTGGCGATACAGGGCCATGACCTCGGTGGTGGTCCCCGATTTGGAGGCCACGACGATCAGGGAGCCTTCGGCGTTGCCCAGTCTGGAGACGGCTCCGGGCGAGACGGTGTCCAGGACCCCGGCCCCGCAGACCCGTGCGAAGAGGCTGGAGCCGCCCATGCCGAGGACCAGGACGCGGCTCAGGCCTGCCGCCGCCAGTTCGTTCCGGAAACCCTTCAACCCTTCCAGCATGGCCGGAAGGGCCTCAGGCAGGCCCAGCCAGCCGAGACGGTTTCGGATGGCCTTGGGATCCCCGGGCCAGAGCGAGGGGTCCCGTGCCAGGAGGCGGCGGGAGAAGTCCAGGCGGGAGAGTTCGTGCAGAGGCATCGCGCTAGGATACTACCGGCCTGCAGGGTTGCTGACGGATTTGGCGGAACTACAGCGCGTCCCTCACAAGCTGGTCCACCAACGAGTCGATCTTCCCGTCCGCATCGTAGCGCCCGCTCAGGATGCGGCGCTTCAGGGTTTCAACGAGTTCCTTCCGGGCAGGGCCCTTGGGCTCCGGGCTCTGGCTGCTCTTCTGGATGGTTTCAGGCTGGCTCATGTCACCCCTCCTTAGGTCTTCGGGAAGGCATCCATGCCCTCCACCCGGTATAGCTCAAGAGACCTATCGGCGAAGTTCAAGCGGGGCTTAAGGTCTTTCTGTTAGTATCCCGCGCCCTCAGGAGGGGCACGATGGAAGTCCGGCTCAAGGCTCCGGCCAAGGTGAACCTCTTCCTGGAGATCCTGGGCAGGCGTTCGGACGGCTACCATGAGGTGGCCACCGTACTCCAGGAAATCGCGCTGGCGGACGATCTTTCGGCAGAACCCGCCGAGTCCTTTACCCTTTCCTGTTCTGGACTTGAGATTCCTTCAGGGGGAGAGAACCTGGTGCTCAAGGCGGCCCGCCTTCTGGCCCTGGAGGCGGGGATCCGGGACGGAGTCTCTTTCCGCCTGCATAAACGCATCCCTGCCGGGGCAGGACTGGGGGGGGGGTCCAGCGATGCGGCAGCGGCCCTCAAGGCCTGCTGCCAGCTATGGAAACTGGAACCTCAAGCCGCCCTGGGTCCTGCGGCTGCCGTAGGTTCCGACGTGCCGTTCTTCCTGGAAGGCGGGACGGCCCTCTGCACCGGACGAGGTGAAAGGATTCAGCGTCTTCCATCCCCTTCTGACAGGACGATCGTCTTGATATGGCCTGGAATCCATCTCGCGACCAGGGAGGTCTATGGGGCATTGGGTTCTGATTTTTCGGACAGGATTTCATCTGAAGTATTCGTTAATGCTTTGATAAACAATGAGATACAACTTTTCAATCGTCTTGAGACTCCAGCCTTGAAGCTGAGGCCTGAGTTGTCCGTCCTGAAGCAGGGAATGGGAGAGGGGACTTTGATGAGCGGTAGCGGTTCGGCCTTCTTCCGTTTTGAAAAATCAGATATCGACAACCGTAACAACAAGGATTGGCAAGTGTTTACGACAAGCACCGTTTCAAGGGCTTGACGTTATCCACATTCTGGGGAACAGTTTGGGTCTATACCTACGATGCCAGGATTCACTCAAGAAATGCTCGATCAAATCCGCGCTTCCGCGGACTTGGTGAGCGTCATTTCTCAACATGTTGCCCTGAAAAGGGTTGGGAAGAATTTTGTCGGACTGTGTCCCTTTCATCGCGAGAAGAGTCCCTCCTTCAACGTCAACCCGCACAAACAATTCTACAAATGCTACGGCTGCGGGGAGGGCGGGGACGTGATCTCCTTCATGAGGAAGACCACCGGCATGGGGTTTCCGGAGGCGGTCCGGGAACTGGCCCGCCAGTTCCATGTCTCCCTGCCGGAGGAGGATCAGGCTTCGAGGCAGAAGGCCACGGAGCGGGACCTCTTGCACCAGGTGAACGCCTGGGCCGCAGGCTTCTTCGAAAAGGCCCTGCGCGAGGGACCCGGATGGCAGTACCTGCTTTCGCGGGGGCTGGACGAGGAGAACATCCGCGCCTTCCGCCTGGGCTGGGCCCCGGACGAGTGGGAGGCCTGCCGGAAGGCCGCCCAGGACGCGGGTTTCGGCGCCGATCTTCTGGAGAGGGCGGGTCTGGTGCTCCCAGGCAAGGAAGGAAGAGGGCACTATGACCGTTTCCGCGGCCGGGTGGTCTTTCCGATCTTCGACCCCCAGGGCCGTGCCCTCGGGTTCGGGGCCAGGACCCTTGGGGACGAGACGCCCAAGTACCTCAATTCCCCGACCACCGAGGTCTTCTCCAAGGGCCGGGCTCTTTACGCTCTGGACCGCGCCGCCCAGGCCATCCGGGACCAGGGCCGTGTGGCCGTGATGGAAGGCTACACGGACGTGATCAGGGCCCACCAGGCCGGCGTGACCTGGGCCGTGGCTACGCTGGGGACGGCCCTGACGGCGGAGCATGCGATGCTGCTCAAGCGCTACACGGACCAGGTCATCCTGGTCTACGATGCCGATGCGGCCGGCAAGAAGGCCGCAGACCGGGGGCTGGACGTACTTCTCCAGCAGAATTTCCTGGTCCGCGTCTGCACCCTGCCCGAGGGCGAGGACCCCTGCGACTTCTTCGGTCATGCCACGGCCAAGGACTTCGAGGCCCGGGTGGCCGCCTCGTCCGAGGAGCTGGTCGACTACCGGATCGAGCAGGCCCGGCGTCAGGGGCGTTTCGCCACGGTGAAGGAGCAGGGCGACGTCCTGGCCGAGATCCTGGTCACGGCCGCTTCCATTCCGGACGAGGCCCGCCGCGAGCTGGTCGTCAAGCGCGTCTCGGAGAAGACGGGGGTCAGCGAGGCCGCCCTCCTGCGTCAGCTTCACAGAAAGGGAGGGAAGGCTGCAGGAAGTCCGGCACGCGCTGCCGAGCCCTCGGCTCCCGTCCGCCCTGCGCCCCGCCCCTCCGCGGCGATGGAGCAGGCCCTGCTCTCGGTGCTGATCCAGGATCCCATGATCGTCCGGGGCGACTCCGATCTCGAGCGGATGAGCCGCCTGGTGCTGGAGAACGAGGCGCTCTCGGCGCCCTTCCGCGCGGCCTTCCTGACCGGGATCGCCGTCAGCGCGGAGGGGGTCTGGGACCCCCAGCGCCTGGTCACGGCCCTGGCCGAGGACGAGGATGCAAAGGGACTGGTGCTGGAGGCCTGGGGGCAGGAGATGCCCTCCGTGCCCTGGGCCCAGGTGTGGAAGGACTGCCTCGTTCGCCTGGAGCGGATGGGGCTGGAGGCCGAGAGTCAGGGCCTGAGGGGCAACCTCGCGGACCCCGAGGCGTTCCGTAAACTGGTGGAAGCAAGAAGGAGGATGGTATCAAAGCCGTGAAAGCCACTCAGAAGAAGCCGGTCGTCAAGCCCGAGAAGAAGGTTCTCAAGCAGAAGCTGTCCCACCCGGACCGCAAGAAGCTGATCCAGGCGCGCCTGGCGGCCATGAAGCCGTCCAAGCCGCCCCAGCCCGAGGCGTCCCAGCCGGGGAAGCCTGCCAAGACGGACAAGACGGGGCAGGAGGATCCCGCCTCCCAGGTGGAGACCATCCTGCTGACTTCCTCGGTGCCCACGGCGCCCGGGGTTCCGCCGCCGGAGCCGACCCGCTTCACCGGCAAGCTTCCGCCCGGCATCAAGCTCCTGCCCGGAGGCAGGCTGCCTCCCCACGTGGTGGTGGGCACGGGAGGCAAGCTCGTCATCCTGAGGGGCGCCGCTGCCCGCAGCGCGCTGGCCCGTGCCGCCCGCGCCACGTCCGACTCCTCCGTGGAGACCCCGGACGGAAAGCGCGTCAGCGTGGACGAGGCCGTCGAGATGCTCCTCAAGATGGGGGAGGAGAAGGGCTTCCTCACCTACCGGGAGCTGCACCAGCTCCTTCCGGACGACGAGGTCACCCCGGAGAAGATCGACGAGATCCTCCTGGTCCTCGACGAGAAGGGGATCGACCTCGTCGACGAGGGGGACGTCCACGCCTCCTCCGACGAACCGGCCGCCGCCGACCTCCCCGACGACGACGAGGACGACGAGCCTCCGCGCGAGGCCGGGGTCAAGATCGACGACCCCGTCCGGATGTACCTGATCCAGATGGGCGAGATCCCCCTGCTCACGCGCGAGCAGGAGATCATGCTTGCCAAGAAGATCGAGCTGACCCGCAAGCGCTTCCGCAAGATGGCGCTGGAGAGCGAGCATACCCTCGCCGCGGTCGTCCGCACCCTGGAAATGGTGCTCGCCGGGGAGCAGCCCCTGGACCGCACCCTCAAGGTGCCGGACCACGAGGACGGCTCGGGCCGCGAGGAGGTCCTGGGCAAGCTGCCGGGGGCCCTCAAGATCCTGAAGCGCGTCCTCGAGGAGAACCGCCGGGACTTCCAGCACATGATCAAGGGCCGCATCTCGCTGACGGAGCGCGCCCAGCTTCGCCGCCGCGTCAAGGACCGCCGACACCGGACGGTGGACCTGCTCGAGGAGCTCCAGCTCCAGACCCGCATCGTCGAGCCCCTGATGAAGGTGCTCCGCGAGGTCGCCGAGGAGATGGAGCGAAACGTGCGGGAGATGGACCGCCTGCGCCGCAAGATGGGCAAGGGCCATGCCCTGAAGCATCCCCGCTTCGTCGAGTGCCGCGACCGCCTCAAGGAGCTGGAGGACAAGGTCAACGAGCCGGCTAGCCGCATGCGCCGCCGCATCCTCGTCATGACCCGCCGCTATGCGGAGTACGAGGTCGCCAAGCGCAAGCTCTCCAGCGGCAACCTGCGCCTCGTGGTCTCCATCGCCAAGAAGTACCGCAACCGCGGCCTCTCCTTCCTGGACCTCATCCAGGAGGGCAACACCGGCCTCATGAAGGCCGTGGAGAAGTACGAGCACCGCCGCGGCTACAAGTTCTCGACCTACGCCACCTGGTGGATCCGCCAGGCCATCACCCGGGCCATCGCCGACCAGGCCCGGACCATCCGCGTTCCGGTCCACATGATTGAGACGATGAGCCGTCTCAAGAACTGCGCGCGCCGCCTGGCCCAGGAGTCGGGGCGCAGACCTACGCTGGAGGAGCTGTCCAAGGAGGCCGGGATCTCCATCGACGAGGCCCAGCGCATCATGAAGATCTCGAAGAACCCGATCTCCCTCGACCGTCCGGTCGGGGAGAGCGAGGATTCCTACTTCGGGGACTTCATCGAGGACCGCCGGGCGGAGTCCCCGGTGGTGGCCGCCTCCCACGAGATGCTCCGCGACAAGATCGACGACGTCCTGGGCACCCTCACCCATCGCGAGCGCGAGATCATCAAGCTCCGCTACGGGATCGGGGACGGCTATACCTATACCCTCGAGGAGGTGGGACGCATCTTCAAGGTCACCCGTGAGCGCGTGCGGCAGATCGAGGCCAAGGCCATCCGCAAGCTCCAGCACCCGACGCGGGCCCGCCGCCTGGAGGGCTTCCTGGAGGAGGTCGTGAAGGAGTAATGCCTTCCCCCCTCGAATCCCTGCGCCGGCTTCATGCCCTCGACGAGGAGATCCGCACCCGAAAGGAGGCGGCCGAAGGGATCCGCAAGGCCGTCGCGGCCCGCCTGGCCGAGGCGGACGCCGCCGACCAGGCGGTGCTCCAGGAGCGATCTGGGGCCAAGGAGGCCAGGTCCCGGGAGGGACTCAAGGAGGGCGAACTCAAGGCCCTCGAGGCCCAGATCGAGTCCTGGACCGTGAAGCTCAACACCACCCGGGACAACAAGGAATACCAGGGCATCGTCCATCAGATCGGCACCCTCAAGGAGCAGAAGGGGAAGCTTGAGGAGGAGGTCCTGGGCCTGATCGATGGGACCGCAGGCCTCCAGGCCCATCTTACGGAGGAGGAGAAGCGCGTTTCCGCCGCCCGCAAGGCCTTCGAAGCCTGGCAGGCGGGGCAGGAGGCGGAAGTGAAGCGTCTGGAGGGGGAGATGACGGACAAGCTCGCCCACCGCAAGGAGGTCTCCTCCGGCGTCGCAGAGGATTACCTCGGAAGGTACGAGCGCTTGAGGACCTCCCGGGGTACGGCCCTGGCCGGCGTCGTGGAGGAGGTCTGCCAGGGCTGCCACCTGGGCCTGACCCCGAACCAGATCAACCTCCTCGTCCAGGACAGCGCCCTGGTCTCCTGCCAGTCCTGCGGGCGCATCCTCTACCCGGCGTGAGCGCGGGGGCCGTCAGGATCTGGGTCGACGGCGCCTGCCGCGGCAATCCGGGCCCGGCCTCCATCGGCGGGGTCATCCAGGATGCCGCCAGCGGTGCTGTCCTGAAGGAAATCTCGGAGTGCCTCGGGCACAGCACGAACAACATCGCCGAGTACACTGCCCTGATCCGGGCGCTGGAGGAGGCCAAGACCCTCGGGGCCTCCGAGGTCGACGTCCGCAGCGACAGCCTGCTTCTCGTCAAGCAGATGGCGGGGGAATACCGGGTGAAGCACCCGAACCTCAAGCCGCTCTTCGAGAAGGCGAGGGTGCTGGCCGCCTCCTTCGGACGCTTCCGCTTCCAGCACGTCTTCCGGGAGGAGAACCAGGAGGCGGACCGCCTGGCCAATCTGGCGCTGGACCGGGCCTGGCGCTCCTAACGGAGAGGGCTGTCGGCCGTGTAGGTCTCGACCATCCCCGGCGCCTTCTCCAGCAGGGACTTGGCCAGCTCGAACTCGGCTTCGGCCTCCTTCCACTGCTTGCGGTCCCAGTAGAGGCAGAAGAGGAGGTAGTGGGAACGGGTCTCCCTCCTGTCGAGGTAGTTCCGGTAGAGGGCGAAACTCTCCGGAAGGGAGAGGTCCGTCCAATGGATCCCGATCCTGGTGCCGTCGGTGAGGCGGATCTGGAGCTTGTCCGCGGTGGCCTCGTCCACCCGACCTGGGCCCTGTTTGATCGTGATGGGGAACTGCTTCTCCCGCAGGCAGGACGAGATGGCGGCGATCGTCTGTCCGTGGAGGTCCTTCAGGTCCCTGGTCCGGTCCAGAAGGGCCTGGACCCGCGCCTCCTGCGGGGTGTCCTTCAGGGCCTGGGCAGCCTCGTCCAGTCTGACGCAGGCCGTCTCCAGCTTGAATTCCCGGGTCTGGGCGGAGACCTCGGTTTCGACCTGCTTGAGGAAGGCGCTCTCGGCGACGTCCAGGTCCCTCAAGGGGATGCGGGAGGCGTCACCCCAGACCTCCCCGGGAATGGAGATCAGGTCCTTGAGGCGGCGATGGGCCTCCCCGAACTGCCTGGCTTCCTTGAGCCGGGCGGTCTCCTTCAGGATCTGGGCCCAGTAGTCGTCGCGACGTCGGGTGATCTCCCTTTCCAGGGAGGCCAGTTCCCCGGCCTTCGCGGAGGTGAGGCGCGGCCTCTCGTCCCGGAAGGTCCGGATCCTGTCCAGGGCGGCCTGGAAGCGGGGAGGGGCTGCAGGCGGGTCGACCAGGGCGCGGGCGGCGGCCAGTTCCCTGTCCGCGCGCAGGCAGGCCGCGATCTCCAGGGCGGAGTCGCGCTCCTTTTCGGCCTCGACCTTGAGGATCCGGGCCTCCTCGCAGTGGCGGTTGGCGGGAGAATTCTTGAGGAATTGTCCCAGGCGCGTCAGGCGCTCGTCCAGGGACAGGGAGGAGATCCCGGCCTTGAGTTCCTCCCAGGCACTGTCGTCCGCCAGGCGGCTGCGTTCCTGCTCCACCCAGTCGAGGATGTCCTTGGCCTCGGCATGCCCCTTGAGACCATCCCCGTCATAGGGGGCCTTCTCCTGGTACTCCAGGGCCGCATCGCGGGCCTCCTGGAGGTTGCCCATGCGCCGGGCGTCCTTGGCGCGATCCAAAAGGGCGGTGAGGGGGGGAGGTTGGGGAGGCTTGACGGGTGGACGTTTTATCGGCGGTGGAGGGGGCAGGGGCAGGATGTGCGGAAGATCCGGATCGGTCTGCACGGCGAAGTGGCGTGCCGCGAACGCCGTGGCCGCCAGCAGGAGGAGGGCGGCGGTGGAAAGGGCCAGGCGCTTCGGCCAGGGGGAGGCGACGGAGATTCCGTCCGTTCCCGAGGTCTTGGCCCCCGTGCCGGAACCCGTGGTGGAGGAGGCTGTCCCGGCCTCGCCCTCGCCGTAACGGGCCTGCAGGGAGGCGAGGGCCTTCAGGCCCTGCTGCGCGGTTTGGATCCGCTTCTGGGGATCCCGGGCCATGAGATGCTCCACGAAACCGATCAGGTCGGGAGGTGCGCCCGAGGCCTGGGAGGATAGGGGGGGTGGCGGGCCCGCCAGGACCTGCTTGACGATCTCCTCGGGGGAGGATCCGCGGTAGGGGGAGCGTCCGGCCAGGGCGTGGTACAACGTGGCGCCGAGGGCATAGAGGTCGAAGCGGGGGTCGGCCCGGTCCGCCCGGACCTGGTCCGGGGGCATGTACTGGGGTGTTCCCAGGAGGGTTCGTTTTCCCGAGGCGCTCTCCTGGGTCTTCGCTCCGGCGGGCTGGGCGATGCCGAGGTCGGCCAGCTTCACCCCGCCCTCCTCCGAGAGCATGACGTTCTCGGGTTTCACGTCGTGATGGACGAGATTCTTGCCGTGGGCGTACTGGAGGGCCTCCAGGACGCCTTTGGCGACCGAGAGGGTGTGCGAGAGCCCCAGAGGGCTGCGGCGAAGATGGTCGCGCAGGGTCTTGCCCTGGACCAGCTCCATGGAGAAGAAGGTGATCTCGGGCACCTGGATGACATCGTGCACCTGGATGAGGCCCGGATGGTTCAGCTGGGCGGCCGCCCTGGCCTCCGCGACGAGGCGCTCGATGTAGCGCGGATCCTCGCGAAGGCGGGCGGCCAGGACCTTGGCGGCCACGAAGCGGCGCATGGAGAGCTGCTCGGCACGGTAGACCTCGCCCATGCCGCCCTCCCCGATCTTGTCGAGGAAACGATAGCCGGCAACGGTCTTGCCGCTCCAGGGGCCGACGGCGCCCTCGGCCACCTTCAGCACGGTGCCGCCCACGGTGACCCGGTCCCCGACCTGAAGCTCCGCCTCCAGGGTCTTGGCGCCGTTGACGAGGATGCCGTTGCGGCTGTCCAAGTCCTTGACCTTCAGGCGGTCGCCGAAGGCCTCGAAGCGGCAGTGCTGCCGGGAGGCCTGGCGGTCGTGGATGGGGAGGCCGCAGGTGTGGTCGCGGCCGACGGTGACGGCCCCGATGACGAGGATCTCGGCCCCGCTGTTCTTCCCCTGCTCGACGATCAGTCTGGGCATAAGCGGCTGATTATACCCAAGTAGCGGGGGGTCGGCCGAATCGCCTGGAAGGAGCCCTATGCTGGAAGATATAGTCCTGTCGTGCCAAGGCGGGGCGTCATCCTGATCGTCGTGTCCGCTGTCCTGGGCGTCCTGGCCGTCCTGGCGACCTGCTTCATCACTCTGGCCCGCCTGGAGCGCCAGGCCTCCCAGCGCCGCCTCCTCTCCTGCAAGGCCTTCCTGCTGGCCCGCAGCGGCCTGGAGGACGCCCGGGCCCGACTGGACGCGGGCCAGGACCCTTCCGCCGTTGCAAGCAGGCATGGGACCGGGGACTGGAGGTTCCAGCCCAGCTTCTGGAAGCGGGCAGGGGACGCCCCGGTACGGGAGGAGATCGAAGGAAGGGGCCGGGGCCTGAGCGGAGCCCTGGACGCGGGGAGCTATGCGCTTCAGGTCGATACGGGGGGGCTCTGCCTGAACGGCGGGGATCCCTCCCAGCCGGCCTCCTCGGGCTACAACGCCGTCCTCCGTCGCATCCTGGGCACCTACGCGGAGGCCATGCAGCACGAAGGGGCCCCGGTGGACCGCAGCGACGGGGAGTCCCTGGTGGACTTCAGGCCGTCCGGAGGCTGGTGCTCCTGGGACGAGGTCCGTCTCCTGGCGCTTGGCGGCAGCCGGGAGAAGCTGGAGGCCGTCCGACCGGATCTGACCCTGGCGGCCTGGATGGACCTCAAGGTCATCCGTCCCAACGCGACGCAGGCGATGGCCGGGGAGTACCAGACCTGGGCGGACATCAAGCTGGGGAGAAGCGACTTGCGATTCGCCTCCATCGCCCGGAGAGGGGCTCCGGGGTTCGAGGAGATCTCCGGCCGGGTGGTCGGACGGGCCCCCGTGGACTTCCGCTGGGCCCGGACGCGCCGTCCCGTCCTCATCGCGCTGCTGGCGGGTCTCAAGGGCCTCTACCTGGACGAGTCCACGGCCCAGTACGCTGCCGCACCGGGCACGGATGCCATCGGGAACCTACGCGCGGCGGAGCTCGTCCTGGACTGGAGCCTGCCCACGGACGACTGCCGCCAGGCGGCCGACCTCATCCTCGCAAGCCCCCTCGAGCTGAGGACCTGGGTGCAGTGGGACGCCTTCTGCGACGTCCTGGACTTCCCCAGCCTCCTGGCCGTGCCAGGCACTGCCGCGGGGGACGCGGCCTCCGCCCTGGCTGCGGCCCAGGCGGCATTCGATGCGGCACGGACCGCCTTCTCCGCCGCTTTCCAGGCGGTGGTGGATGCCTATGCCGCCTTCCGGGCCAGCGAGAGGGCCGGGAATCCAGATCCCATGCTTCGGGACCGCTGGCTTCAGGCCGGGCGCGCGAGGGATCTGGCCCAGGCCGAGTCGGATCGGGCCAGGGATGCCCTGGCAGCCGCGCGGAGCGCCAACGACCTGGCCCAGGCCGCCCTCGGGAACGCCCGCTTTGCGGCGGACGTGCTCCGATCCCTTCTCAAATCCAACTTCAACCCCAACAGCGATCTCAACAAGTTCAACCCGGATCCCTCCCTGCACCGCCATGTGGACAAGGCGGACCTCCTGGTCTACTCGACGGAATGGGATCTGGCCGGTCTCGGGAGCACCCGGATCCGTTCGGCCGCCAGGATCGCGGACTCCCGGGGACGCCTGGCCGCCGCCCGCGAGCTGGGCGTGGAGATCCGCGCTCCCCGCGCCGTCCGGCTGACCACCCAGGCTGAATTCGTGGCGGGGGATCTCGGACGTCCGGAGCAGGCCGGGGACGAGGGGGCATTCCGGTCCTGCGGGGAGGACGGATTCCTCAGTGCCTCGAGGGGGGCGGGTTCCACCTATGCCCGTCGCTGGCTGGCCGGCGCCGTCCCCGGCATGGGAAGGGGCGTGAGCCTCCAGACGGCGCCCGAGCCCCCCCAGGTCTGGGAAGGAGGAGGCTCAGGACGGCCTGCCGACTATGACGGGCAGATCCGCCTGGCCACGATCGAGACCGGGGAGAGGGAGCACCTCGATGCCGCCGGCCGGATGATGTTCCTTGCCGGCTGGGGACGTTCCCTGCGCGCCGATGTGGGGGGAGGGAGCCGGAATGCCGTGCCGGACGGCGAACAGCCGCCCGAGGGCGTCTCCGCATGGGACGCGTCCGCTCCGGGCGTCCTGTACCCCGACGGCCTCTACGTGGAGCGCGGGCGCCAGGTCGGCTACGAGGCGCCGGGCAGCATGGAGCCGCACCGGGGGGTCCTTTCCTTCTGGTTCAAGCCCTCCTATGACATCGCGAGGCTGGGCGGGGTTCTCTCGCGCATGCATGCCCTGGTCAACAACACCCGGCTCGATCCATTCAACGGCAATGCGACGGCCGCCTTCCTGCTCCAGCAGTCCTTCTGGTTCGAGCTGGGCGGCTTCTCGATGTTCACGGAGAACATCTGCGCGGAAGGAGGAAGCGACGACGACGGGCGCGAGCAGGTCCGGAACCTGGGCCGCATCGCCCTGGCGCCGCACCGCTGGCATCTCGTGACCTACCTCTGGGACATGGACCAGCCTGTGGGCGATCTGGGAAGCCGCATCCTCCTGGACCGGGGACTCCTCCCGGAGGAACGGAACACGCCCGAGGTCTACAACGCGGGGTTCGTCCCGGCCGAGGTGGATTTCACGCGCCAGGGCCCGGGGCCCGCGGTATTCCGTCTGGGACGTCTCCAGCAGGGTGTCGACTTCGAGGCGGACCATTCCTTCATGATGACGCTGAGGATGTGCGGCGCGCCGGATGCCACCTTCGACGAGTTCGCGATCTACGACGTGGGGTCTGAGGGGCAGGTCTCGGTGAACCGGGCGGAGACCCTGGCCCGGAAACGATTCGAGGACGGGCGCTGCTACAAGGAGTCCACCTACGGCGGGCTGGAGGCCCCGGCGGCTTCCAACCTGGCCGGCCGCTGGCTTTCGGCCCCTTTGGACCTGGGCTCCTCCCGCATCCTGCGCCTGGCCTGGACGGCCGTGGTCCCAGTGGGCCTGAGGAGGCCGCTTCCGGATGTGGCGGGCACTGCCGAGGACTCGGATCCCGGGGAAGAGGGGCGCATCCTGCTGGAACTGGCCGATCTGACCGGAAGGCGGTACCTGGAGGCCCGGGACGGAGGCCAGATCCGGCGGATGTTCTCCCTTCCGGAGGGAGACGGCGTGGGCCGGGTCGTGGACCGCCCCTTCCGGATCAGCGCCGTGTTCCAGCCCAACCTGGAGGATCTCCTGGAAAAGGCCGTCCTCGAACCCCTCGTGCTCGACGACCTGACCGTGGTCTACCGTCCCCTGTCGGAGCCGGAGGTGCTGTCCTGGGAGGAGCCCTGACCGGTGGTATACTCCCGCACTTCCCCGAGGAGGCCTCGATGAACGAGCTCAAGCGCGCGGTCCGGGACGTGGCCGACTTCCCCAGGAAGGGCATCGTCTTCAAGGACATCACCCCCATCCTCCAGGACGGCAGGCTCCTGAAGAAGGCCATGGAAGCCCTGGCCGACCGCTACCGCGGTCAGGGGATCACCAAGGTCCTCGGCGCCGAGGCGAGGGGCTTCATCTTCGCCCCCGTCGTGGCTTATCTGCTTGGGGCCGGCTTCGTGCCCGTGCGCAAGCCGGGCAAGCTCCCGCACGGGACCCGGGGGATTTCCTATGACCTGGAATACGGCACGGACCGCCTGGAGATCCACGAGGACGCCATCCTGGAAGGGGAGAAGGTCCTCTGCCTGGACGATCTGCTGGCGACGGGGGGGACCATGAAGGCCTGCTGCAGCCTGGTGGAGTCCCTCGGCGGCAGGGTGGCCGGCTGCGGCTTCCTCATCGAGCTCGAATTCCTTCCCGGCCGGGAGAAACTCAAGGGATACGACGTCTTTTCCGTCATCCGCTATGCCAAGGAGTGAAGCCATGACACGATCCTCCCTTCCGCGTGCCCTGGGACTGGGACTTCTCCTGCTGACGGGGTGTCGGGCGCAGGACCCTGCCGAGGCGCCCGCCGCTCCCGCCCCTGCCAAGGCCCCTGCCGATGCCGCGGCCAAGCTCCCGGTGGCCCGCATGGAGGTCGACATTGGCCTGCAGTCTGTCGCCCTGGCCGAAGCCGAGATCCATGCACAGGAGCTCTCGAGTGCCGCTTCCGCCGGCCGCCTGCGCCGGGAGCTTGAGCTGGCCACGGCCCGCTCGGTCCAGTTCAAGGACGTGGAATCCCTCCGCCGCTTGAAGGAGGCCCAGATGGAGGTCCAGAGGGCCCAGGACCAGATCGACGACAACCGTGACGAACTCCAGCAGCTCGAGAAGCTCTACAAGGGCAACGACCTGGCCGACGCCACGAAGGAGATCGTGCTCAAGCGCGGGCGGCGGGCCCTGGATCGCGCAGCCGCCGTGCTGGCGATGAAGGAACTCCAGCTCAAGACCCTGAAGGATGACCTCCTCCCTGCCGAACTGTCCAGGATCCAGCTGGAGGAGGACCAGAAGAAGGACGAGATCGACCGCTCGTCTCTTGCCGCCGAGAACCAGCTCCAGCAGAAGAGGATCGCGCTGGCCAAGGCCAGGGTCGATCTCCAAAAGGCCAGGAATGCCCTGGCCGATCTCGAGAAGAAGTAGCGTTGTCCGCCCTGAGGCGCCTCCTTCCCCTGGCGTTCCTGGCCCTCCTGCCGGCATGGGGGCCCTGTGCCGACCCGCCCCCGCCGTCCGCCAACAGCCTGGCCGCCTCGAGGGCTCTGGCCTTCCTGGTCTCCACCCAGAACCCCGACGGATCCTGGGGTTCCCCGCTGGGGGGCCACCCCGAAGACATCTGGCCGAATCCCGCGACCCACGACGCCTGGCGGATGGCCACCACGGGCCTCTGCTGCATGGCCTTGATGGAGCATCCCGCGGCCCCCGGTGCGGGCAAGGCCCTGGACGCCGGGATCGAGGCCCTGCTCGCCGGCGCTGACCTGAAGCGTCCGAGCGACTGGGACGCTGACCAGACCTGGGGATGGATCTACGCGCTCGAGGCCCTTGCCCGGGCCGAGCGGGATCCCGCCCTGGCTTCCCGTCGCGGGCGCATCCGGATCCTGGTGGACGTCCTACTGGGGCGTCTGGCCTCGACCCAGTCCCCGATCGGAGGCTGGGCATACTACGATTTCGAGGGGCCCGTCCGCTCCCCGTCCTGGGCGACCTCCTTCACGACCGCCACCGCGGTCCTGGCCCTGCATGAGGCCAGGCTCTCCGGGCATGTCGTTCCCCCGGAGGTCCTCCGGGAAGCGGTCAAGGCTGTGGCCGGCTGCCGTCTTCCGGACGGGGCCGTCAGCTATTCGATCCATGCCGTGGCGCGTCCCATGCCCGTGCGGGAGGGCATCCACAATCTCAAGGGCTCCCTCTCGAGGATCCAGGTCCTGAACCTCGCGACCTACCTGGAGGGCAGGGGCGTCGCGCAGAAGGATCTCGAGCATGGCCTGGACCTCTTCTTCGAACACCACCGCTTCCTGGACGTGGCCTGCGGCCGGCCGATCCCGCACGAGGCCTACTACCAGAACGCGGGCTACTTCTACCTCTTCGGCCACGCCTATGCTGGAAAAGTGATCCGGCTCCTGGCGCCCGAGGCCCGGGCGAAGTACGCCGACAGGCTCGCGCAGGAGGTCTGGAAGATCCAGGAGCCGGACGGCTCCTGCTGGGATTTCCCCATCCACGGCTACTACAAGCCGTACGGGACGGCCTTCGCGCTCCTGGCGGTCGGGCCTGACACCGAATAAAGGGACCGTCCGCCGATAAGCCGGATTTTGTTCCCTCCTTCCCTTGCGGGAATTCGGGCAACCGTCATTCCTCTAGGCCCTGGATCGCTCCAGGGCTCCAGCACGCTACCCGGAGGTCATGGCGAAGCGGGCCGCTTCATCCCCCCTGTGTGCGCTTGCTCCGGATGGGGCTTGCCTTGCCGCGGACGTTGCCGCCCGCGCGGTGGGCTCTTACCCCACCATTTCACCCTTGCCGTCGTCGGGTTTCCCCGGCGCTTGGGCGGTGTCTTTTCTGTGGCGCTGTCCCGCCCCGAAGCCTCGCGGCCGCGGGGGGCGGGCGTTACCCGCCATCCTGCCCTATGGAGTCCGGACTTTCCTCCCCTCCCTTGCGGGAGCAGCGACGGTCTGGCGAACGGTCCGGGGCCACTATAGCAGGCCCGGGAGAATTCCGTGCCGCTACGGTGCGGCGGCTGGTGTCACGGCGTCTCCGACGCGTAGGATCCCCCCGGAAAGGATCTGGGCCCTCAATCCCCCGCGATGCAGGAGGGCCTGCTCCATGCCCGGGCCCGTCAGTTTCTCCAGGTGCCCGCAGGGTTCGCAGAGACGCACGCCGCGGAGAAGGATCTCGCCCACCCGGAATTCCGCGCCCACCAGATGGTTAAGGGGGACCCCGCGGGTCACGAGGTTCCTGCGAGTCTCACCCGGAGTAAGTTCCATCCCGAGGTCTCGCTTCAGGGCCTCCAGGGCCTCGATCTCGATCAGGGTGACCTCCCGGCCCGGCTTCGCGCTTTTCGAGAAGGTGCCGGTCTTGAGGGCATAGCGGTCGCCCTCGAGCCCCAGGCCGGGAAGGGCCCGGGCCTCCTGCAGGGAAACCGCCGGGCGCGTGGCTTCGGAAGCGAGGTGGATGGAGACGAGCAGGCCTTGCCACATGGCGGATCTCCGGGTGACGTCAGCGCCGGGAACGCCTCAACGCCTGATCCAGGTCCGCGATCAGGTCCCCAGCGTCCTCGATCCCGACCGAGAGGCGGATCAGGTTCTCCGTGATTCCGATCCTGAGCTTGTCCTCCTTGGGAACGGAGGCGTGCGTCATGAAGTAGGGCAGGCAGAGGAGGGACTTCACCCCGCCCAGGCTCTCGGCTAGGTAGAACAGTTTCGTCCGGCTGGAGAAGCGCTTGCCTGCCCCGGCCGCACCCTTGAGTTCGAAGGAGACCATGCCCCCGAAGTCCGACATCTGGCGCTTCGCGAGCGTGTGGTGGGAATGCGACTTCAGCCCCGGATAATGGACCCGCTTGACGCGAGGGTGCCGCTCCAGGAAGCGGGCGACCTTGGCCGCGTTCTGGCAGTGGCGTTCCATCCTCAGCGGCATCGTCTTCATGCCGCGTAGGACCAGGTAGCAGTCCAAAGGCCCCAGCACCGAGCCCACCGCGTTCTGGAAGAAGCCCAGGCGTTCCGCCAGCTTCCGGTCGTCGGTCAGGATGGCCCCGGCCAGTACGTCGGAGTGGCCGGAGTGGTACTTGGTCAGGCTGTACATCACCAGGTCCGCCCCCAGCGCGAAGGGGTCCTGGAGGACAGGGGAGGCGAAGGTGTTGTCCACCCCGACCAGGATGTCCCGCTTGAAGCGCTTGACCTCCCTGGCGATGGTCCGGATGTCGCAGAGCTTGAGCAGGGGATTGGACGGGCTTTCCAACCAGACAAGCCGCGTGGAAGGGCGGATGGCGCGGAGTACATTCTTGGGATTCGTGGCATCCACGAAGGTGGTCGTCAGCCCGAACTGCTTGTAGAGCCTTTCCAATATCCGCCAAGTCCCTCCGTAGACGTTGTCGACCGAGACCACGTGGTCCCCGGCCTTGAGGAGGTTGAGCACCGCGTTGGTGGCCGACATGCCGCTGGCGAAGGCGAAGGCATGGCGGACGCCGTCCGTCGCGGCCAGGCTCTGCTGGAGGGCGGTGCGGCCGGGGTTCCCCGTCCTGGCGTAGACGAAGCCCTTGTCCCTGCCGAGCGCGCTCTGGCGGTAGGTAGAGGTCAGGTAGATGGGGGTGTTCACGGCCCCGGTCTGGGGGTCGGCCCCTTGGCGGGCATGGATGAGTCGCGTGGCCAGTTTCATGTCAGCTCCACCTCCCAATAGGCCTCGCTCAGGAAGCGCTCCCAGGTCTTGTACCGCGGCGAGCGGATCTTGAGGGTGATGAGCGGGGAGCGGCGCGGGGCCGCCGCGGGCCTGAGCAGCTTCATGCCCGTCTGGTGCAGGAGCCGTCCGCCTTTCCTGGCGTTGCACTTCACGCAGGCCACCACCAGGTTGGTCCAGTTCGCGGCCCCGCCCTTGGACCGCGGGATGATGTGGTCCAGGGTCAGCTCGGGGGTGGGGAAGCGCTTGCCGCAGTACTGGCAGGTGTTCTCGTCACGGGCATAGAGGTTGCGGCGGTTGAACTTCACCTGGCGGCTGGGCACCCGGTCGAAGCGGAAGAGCCGGATGACCTTGGGCACCGGGATCCTCAGCGACACCGTCTGCACCCAGTCGTAGTCCTGGGTCGGGAACTCGTCGCGGGCGGTCGCGACCTCCTTCCAGGAGTCCCAGTCGTAGGTGGCGTAGCGCTCGTCCTCCACGGTGACGACCTCGGCGTCCTCCTTGCAGAGCAGGGAGAAGGCCCGTTTGGCGTCGACCACGTGCACGGCCATGTAGGACCGGTTGAGGACCAGGACCGAGGCGGTGAGGGCGCTCACGACCCCTAGTATACCTGCCGGAAGGCCTGCTCGAGGTCGGCGAGGAGGTCCGCCGTGTCCTCGATCCCGACCGAGAGTCGGATGAGGCCGTCCGGGAGGCCCGACTTGAGGCGCTCGGCGGCAGGGATGGACGCATGGGTCATGACGGCCGGAAGCTCGATCAGAGACTCCACCCCGCCCAGGCTCTCGGCCAATGTGAAGATTCGGGTGGAGGAGACGAAGCGCGAGGCGCGGCGGAGGTCGCCCTTGAGCTCGAAGGAGATCATGCCGCCGAAGCCCCGCATCTGCCGTTTCGCAAGGGCATGCTGGGGATGGGAGGCCAGGCCCGGGTAGTGGACCCGGCGCACCCGGGGATGGCGCTGAAGACTGCGCGCGATGCGCCCGGCGTTGCGTTCATGGATCTCCATCCGGCTCGCGAGGGTCTTGGTGCCCCTCAGGACCAGGAAGCAGTCCATGGGGCCCGGCACGGCCCCCACGGCGTTCTGGTAGAAGGCCAAGCGGTCGCGGAGGTCCTTGCGGTCCACGGCGATGGCCCCGCCGACCGTGTCCGAGTGCCCGCCAAGGTACTTGGTGGTGCTGTGCACCGCCAGGTCGGCTCCCAGGGCCAGGGGGGATTGGAGGCAGGGGGTCGCGAAGGTGTTGTCCACGGCCACCACCGCTCCCTTGAGTCTCCGGGCCAGGCGTGTCAGGGCGCGGATGTCGCAGAGCCTGAGGAGGGGGTTGGTGGGCGTCTCCAGCCAGAGGAGGCGGGTGGAGGGCCTCCAGGCCGCGGCCACCGCGGCCGGATCCCGGGTATCGACGAAGCTGGTCTCGATCCCGTACTGGCGGTAGACCTTCGTCAGGATGCGGAAAGTGCCTCCGTAGACGTCGTTGCCGCAGACGACGTGGTCCCCGGTCTTGAGGAGGTTAAGCACCGTGTTGATGGCGCCCATGCCGCTGGAGAAGGCCAGGGCGTGGCGGGCGCCCTCCAGTGCGGCCAGGTTCCTTTCCAGCGCGGAGCGGGTGGGGTTGGCCGTACGGGAGTAGTCGAAGCCCTTGTGCTTCCCCGGGGCCCGTTGGGCATAGGTGGAAGTCAGGTAGACCGGGGTCATCACGGCGCCCGTCAGGGGATCGGGGGCCTGGCCGGCGTGCACGGCCCGGGTTGCGAAACCGCCGGCCGGCGTCCTCATCAGTGGCGCTCGGAGGCCGCGGCGTGGAGGAGATCGGACTTCGTCAGGATGCCCAGAAGGCTTCCGGAGCCCTGGACCAGGACCGCCGGGCTGCCGGCGCGCAGGAGTTCGTAGACCTGCTCCACCCGGGCATCCTCGGCGACGGAGGGCAGGGCGGGACGCATGATCTGGCCGACCACCATCTCGCCGATCTTGGGGTTGTTGATGAGGGCGTCGATGAGCTGGTCCTCCAGCACGCTGCCGACGACCTGGCCGTCGTCGATCACCGGGAGCTGGGAGAAGTCCAGGGACCTGAACTGGCCGACCACCACGAGCACCTTGTCCGTGGAGCGCACCGTGACCAGGCCCTGGTCCCTTGACTTGCGCTTGAGGAGCTCGCCCGCCGTCATCTGGATCTGGGCATCCAGGAACTGGTACTGGCGCATCCATTCCTCGCGGTAGAAGGTCGAGAGGTAGCGGCTTCCCGAATCGGGCAGGATGACCACCATCAGGTCCTTTTCCGTGAGGCTCGCGGCGGCCAGCAGGGCGGCGTGCAGGGCCGTGCCGGAGGAGCCCCCGGCGAAGATGCCCTCCTCCCGGCAGAGGCGGCGGGCGGCCTGGAAGCTCTCCCTGTCCCCGACCTGGATCACCTCGTCCACGACGGAGAAGTCGATGGCCTTCGGCAGGATGTCCTCGCCGATGCCCTCGACCTTGTAGGTCTTGAAGAAGGGCTTGTCGGGCATCTTGCAGCCCTCGCGGAAGTACTGGGTGTAGAGGGAGCCCACCGGGTCGGCCCCGATCACCCTGACCTTGGGGTTCCTGGACTTGAGGAAGCGGCCCACCCCGGTGATGGTCCCGCCCGTGCCCATGCCGATGACGACGTGGGTGACCTTGCCCTCGGTCTGCTCCCAGATCTCGGGGCCGGTGGTCTTCTGGTGGGTCTCGGGGTTGACCAGGTTGTCGTACTGGTTCGGGTAGTAGGAGTTCGGGATCTCTCGGCTCAGCTTCCTGGCCACCGAGTAGTAGCTCCTCGGGTCGTCCGGCGCCACCGCCGTGGGGGTGATGATGACCTCGGCCCCGAAGGCCCTCAGGAGGTTCACCTTCTCCTGGCTCATCTTGTCCGGCATGGTGAAGATGCAACGATAGCCCTTGAGGGCGGCTGCGATGGCCAGGCCTACGCCCGTGTTCCCGCTGGTCCCCTCGATGAGGGTCCCGCCCGGCTTGAGGAGGCCCCGGCGCTCGGCGTCCTCGATCATGGCCAGGCCGATGCGGTCCTTGACGCTCCCGCCGGGATTCATGAACTCGAGCTTGGCCGCCACGGTGGCCCGGACCGTGCGGGCGAAGCGGGAGAGGCGGACGATGGGCGTCCCGCCGATGGTGCCCAGGATGCTGTCGTGGATCGCCATGCCCGGCGCAGTATAGCCGGGCCCCGGGGCCATGGCTAGAAACCCAGGCGTCTCCTCTCCCGGCTCCAGGCGTCCAGGTCGGGATGGAGGGTGTAGCCGTGCTCCTCGAAGACGGCTTCCCAGCGGATCATGAGCCCGTAGAAGTACTCGGCCGCCCCTTGCGGCAGGGGGGACCCAAAGCGCCGCTCCAGCTCGGTCAGGACCCCCAGGCGGCGCTCGTGGGAAAGGAGGGCCTCCCGGGCCTGGCCGTGGCGCTGGCCGTCCACCCGGTCCTCGTCGAGGGCCTTGCGCAGGCGGGTGATGCAGGCGGTCTGATGGAGGCTGTGGGGGAAGGCGAAGCGGACCAGGTAGGCCACCACCCGGTGGCAGCGCAGGAAGTCCTCCCGCGTGATGTGGCCCTTCATCTCACGGGAGGCCGAGCGGGCCAGGCGGCGCTCGAAGCGGTCCATGCGCCAGGCGCAGAGGCTCTCGGCGAAGGGGGAGGCGAAGCCCTTGCGCTTCAGACTCTCCAGGATGTTTGGCAGGGCATGGAAGTAGCCCTCCCAGGTGGCGGAGTCGATGGACGCGAAGTCCGGGCGGTTGCCGTGCTTCCAGCAGCGGGGCCGGCAGATCCAGCGGTCATAGGCCAGGATGCCGCCCAGCACGGCCAGCATGGCCAGGGGCAGGGCGAGGTAGACGATGAGGCCGTCCATGCCTGCCAGGATAGCACACGGCGGGCCGCCTTGCATTCGCGAGGGGGACGGCTACACTTGCGCCCCTCACACCCTGTTGGGAGGACAAGGATATGGCGATTCGCAAGGTCGGCGTCGTCGGTTGCGGGCTGATGGGCAGCGGGATCGCCCAGGTCTGCGCGGCCGCGGGGCTGGAGACCGTGGTGCGTGAGGCGAACGACGACTTCCTGAAGAAGGGCCTCGGGAGGATCGACGGCTTCCTCCAGAAGGGCGTCGAGAAGGGCAAGATGAAGCCCGAGGAGAAGGCCCAGCTGATGGGCCGGATCAAGGGCACGACCCAGGCCTCCGACCTGGCCGACTGCGACCTCGTGATTGAGGCCATCATCGAGAACATGTCCGAGAAGCGGAAGCTCTTCGCCGAACTGGATGCCGCCTGCAAGCCTACGACCATTTTCGCCTCCAACACCTCCTCGCTGCCCATCATCGAGATGGCCGCCGCGACGAAGCGCGCGGACAGGATCTGCGGCCTTCACTTCTTCAACCCCGTCCCGCTGATGAAGCTGGTCGAGGTCGTGAAGACCATCTCCACCAGCGACGAGACCGTGGCAGAGGCCCACGCCTTCGCCAAGGCCGTCGGAAAGACCGCCATCACCGCCAAGGACACCCCCGGGTTCGTCGTGAACCTCCTTCTGGTGCCGTACATGCTGGACGCTATCCGCGCCCTGGAGAACGGCCTGGCTACCCGGGAGGACATCGACACCGGGATGAAGCTCGGATGCGGGTACCCGATGGGGCCCCTGGAGCTGCTGGATTTCGTCGGCCTGGACACCACCTACTACATCGCGAACATCATGTTCGACGAATTCAAGGATGCGAAGTACGCCCCGCCCCCCCTGCTCAAGCGTCTGGTCCTGGCCGGCCACTACGGCAGGAAGACGGGTAAGGGCTTCTACGACTACACCGCCACCAGGGCCGTCAAGGCCTAGGGTGGAGTCCGAGGCCTTCCGCTTCTCGACCGAGGTCCGCGTCCGGTTGCCTGAGACGGACGCCATGGGCATCGTCTTTCATGGCAACTTCTTCACGTACTTGGAAGTCGGCCGGGTGGACTACCTGCGCAACCTGGGCCTGGGGGAAAGGAACCGCCCCATCAGGGCCTTCGACAACGTCGTGGCGAGGGCCTCCTGCGACTTCCGCAGCCCGGCCCGCTTCGATGACCCGCTGGTGGTCCGGGTCCGCATCTCCGAGATCCGCCGCACGTCGTTCCGGTTCGCCTTCCTGATCACGCACAAGCAGGAGGCCCGGGTGGTGGCCCAGGCCGAATCCGTCCATGTCGCGATCAAGCCGGACACCTTCACGCCCATTCTGGTTCCGGAGTCCTTCCGCAGGGTCATCCGGGCATTCGAAGGGAAGCATCTGGTCGAAAAAGGAGGCAAGCCGCGATGAGCTACAAGAGCATCCTGTACGCCGAGGCCGAGGGCATCGTCACCATTACCGTGAACCGGCCCGACAAGCTCAATGCCCTCAACCAGGAGGTCATCACCGACCTCTGCTTCGCCGCCTTCCAGTTCCAGAACTCCCCGACCGCCCGCGTGGCCATCCTGACGGGGGCCGAGAACCCGGCCCGCCCGCCGGAGAAGCAGGCCTTCATCGCCGGCGCCGACATCGGCGACCTGGCGAAGCAGAACCCGGTCACGGGCCAGATCACCGCCAGGAAAGGCCAGGACGTGACCCTCCTCCTGGAGGAGCTCGGCAAGCCCATCCTCGCGGCGATCAACGGCTTCACCTTCGGCGGCGGCTGCGAGCTGGCCATGTCCTGCACCCTGCGGGTGGCCTCCGAGAACGCCAAGCTTGGCCAGCCCGAGATTAACTTGGGAATTATCCCCGGCTACGGCGGCACCCAGCGCCTGCCCCGCCTCGTCGGTCGCGGAAGGGCACTGGACCTCTTGCTGACCGGGCGCCAGATCGACGCCCAGGAGGCGTTCCGGATCGGGCTCGTCGACCGGGTCGTGCCGGTGGGCAAGGCGTTGGAAGAGGCGACGAAGCTGGCGAAGGAGATCGCGGCCAAGCCGCCCTTCGCGGTGAAGTACATCCTGGACGCCGTGCACCGCGGGATGGACAGCACCCTGAAGGAAGGGCTCCGCACGGAATCCGACCTCTTCGGGGTGGTCTCGGCCACCGAGGACATGAAGGAGGGCCTTAACGCCTTCCTCGAGAAGCGCAAGGCCAACTTCCAGGGGAAGTAGGGTCCGTGGTCCGCAAGAGCATCCTGACAATCCTGCTTCTCGTCCTGTCCGTCGTGGCGGCCTGGCAGGCCCTTCGCCACGCGCAAGAGGGTCGTGAGGAGGAGGTCCGTGCCGCCTACGGCGCGTACGAGAAGGCCTTCCTCGCGGGGGACCTGAACGCCATGCGCGACCTCGTCGTCGCCGCCAGGCGGGGGGAGATGGACGGGGAGGCAGCCGAGGCCGCATTGGCCATGGCTGCGGAGATGCGGCCGGCCTCCGCGCGCCTGACCTCCTGCAGCATCGAGGGGGAACAGGCCGTCCTGACCCTGCTCGCTCTCCAGGAGGGCGGTGTGGCCAAGGGCGAGGTCCGGATGTCTCTCGAGGACGGCGTCTGGAGGGTGGCCAAGGAGTCGTGGAAGATCGAGATGGGGGCCGACTCCGCCGCCGGGGAGGAGGACGGGCCCATGGCGCAGGGGCAGATGTCCGTCGAGGTGAGGGAACTGCTGGACAGGATCGCCTCCGAGGACCCGGGGACGGGGGCCCTGGCCTGGAACCGCCTGGGCTCCCGCTACACCAGCGCCGCTGCCTTCCTCGCCGAGGCCAGGCCGGCCCTCTGGGACGACCGTCCCGTGGCCTTCGGCATGGCCGAGGGGGCCACCCAGGGCTTCCGCTATTTCACGGCGAAGACGGAGGCTTCGGAGGAGGAGCAGGTGCCTGCGCAGACCGTCGGACAGGCGTTGTGCTACCTCCTGTGGAACTATGAAGGCATCGGCGGGTCCGGGACCCGGATCAGCTTCCAGGAGTGGTGGGCGGACTACGCCGCCGGCAAGGGCCTCCCGGCCTGGGAGTAGACGCCTCCAGGGTCAGGACGGCCCCGCGGCCCGGCCGTAGATCCTTCCGATCAGCGCCCCGGACGCCCCCCAGGTCACGACGATCCAGAGCAGGACGGCCATCGATTCCGGGAACTCGACGGTGGTCGCCGCGTAGATGTGGAGCCGGGTCGGCAGGGCGACCAGGAGGGCCATCCAGAACCCGAAACCGGCGCCCTCCTTCCACGGGGAGCCTTCCCGCCGCCACTTCGGATAGAGGAAGGCCAGCAGCAGGGCCGTCAGGACCAGCGCGGCGGTGTGGACACCCAACAGGGGCGCCTTCCTCGCGTTGGCGTACGTTTCCCCGGCGCCTCCCGGGAAGAGGAGGGGGAAGAGGAAGGCATTGCTCAGGAACAGGAACCCGAAGGCGGTGAGGGTGGCGAGGGAGACTTTCCTGATCATGCCTTCCCCTCCTGCTTCCGATGCAGGTTCGACTTGAGGGAAGCCAGCCCCATGACGATGCCCTGGGGATCCTGGAGGATGGCCATCTCATCCCCGTCAGGGAGGACCTGGGGAGGCACGAGGACCCTTCCACCCAGGTGCTCGGCGTTCTTCGCGGTCTGGCGGACATCCTCCACCTGCACGAAAAGGACCACCGCAGGCTGGCCGCCCGTGGGGACGGGCCAGAATCCCCCGTCGACGCCTCCGGTCCCCCCGGTCTTCACCATCCGGTAGCCCAGGGCGTTGTCCTGGGAGGTCTTCCAGCCGAACAGGTTGCCGTAGAAATCAGAGGCCCCGGCAGGGTCCGGGGTCGTGATCTGCCAATGGACGACGGGGTTGCCCATGTCATTCCTCCTGGTTGGGGGTGTTCAGGGTGGTCAACGGGAATGCGGAGATTTCGATCTGGTAGAGGTCGTCCTTCTCACGGTCCTGAGCGGCCAGGGCGGAAAGCTTCCGGTGAAAGGAGGCGACCAGGGTCGAGAGTTCCGCCAGTCGCTCCGCACGAAAGGCCAGGATCCAGGAGGCCTGGATACGCCGGGAGGCGGGGGAGCGCCGGACGGCTCGCAAGGCCCGCTCATGGACCTGCTCGTCGATCCTCCTGCGTGCGGTGTCGGTCAGCAGGCCGGAGTCGACCGTGACCCGGGAGGAGCGGTCGACCCAGGTCCTCCGCCCGGTCATCTCCAGCATGCGGAGGCTGCAGAGCCTGGAGATGGCCGCATTCGCCAGATCGGGAGGGATGTCCAGGGCCTGGGAGATCCACCGGGTGTCCGCCCGGAACCCCTTCAGGCGGGTCAGCTCCAGGATGGCGTAATGCTGCCATTCCGAGATCACCTCGAAGGCCTCGAGGGAAAGCTTCCAGGAGGCCGGGTTCCTGTCCGGACGGGTTCGCTTGGCACGGGGATGTGCGGACAGATAGCCTTCCGTCACGCGCGGGTCCAGTCCCAGGCGCTCGCCGAGGAGGCGGATCATGCGGTCGGTGAGCGGGCGCTTGCGGCGGAGGACCTGGGAGAGGGTCGCGTGATCGCATCCCAGGCGTTTGGCGAAGGCCCGCAGGGAGAAGCGAGGGTCCTTGCCCCTGGCGGAAGCCAGACGGCTTTCGAGGAAGGCGCGGAAGGGTTCCCCTCGCCGGCGCAGGGATCCAAGATCCAGGTTCGATTTCACGTGGACAGCTTAAGGGGGGAAGCCGGGAAGACAACTGATTTGCCCCGATTCCGGTGCAGAATGTGGGGCAAAGCGCATTGCCCCAAGTGGCAGGGTTGCAGTTCCGGGGGCGCAAGCGGTAGCATCCACGTCTTCTCCTTCCCCGGAGTTCGATCTGTTGAGACGTCAGCCAAACGTCATTGTGATCGCCGGCCCCAACGGGGCTGGCAAGTCGACGGCGGCGCCGGAACTCCTCCAGGGCCCCATGCGGGTCGAGGAGTTCGTCAATGCGGATGTCCTCGCCCAGGGGCTCTCGGCCTTTCATCCGGAAGGCGCCGCCATGGCCGCCGGCAGGATCATGTTGGCCCGGATGAAGGAGTTGGCCCGTCAGCGGACGGACTTCGCGTTCGAAACTACCTTGGCCAGCCGCTCCTTCGCTCCTTGGTTGGCAGGGCTTTGCAAGCAGGGGTATTCGTTTCGTCTGCTGTATCTCTGGTTGCCTGACGCGAATGTCGCTGTATGTCGTGTCCGGGAGCGGGTTCGCCAGGGGGGGCACGACATCCCCGATGAGGTCATCCGGAGGCGTTACGAGCGGAGCCTGAGGAATCTCTTCGACCTCTATCTGCCTCTGGCGGAGGACTGGGCGATCTACGACAATTCACGGACGCCTTCCCATTTGCTGGCGTTGGGCCGCAGGGAAGAAGTGGTGACGGTGCACGATCCGCTGACTTGGGGAAAAATCCAGGAGCGCACATGAAGTCCATTACCCATGGCAAAGCCGTGCAAGCCGCCTTGAACCGTGCGGCCCGGAAGGCCTTCGTCACCCATAAGCAGGCAGGCCGTCCTGTTGTACTCTGGAAGAACGGGCGTGTCGCCCTCGTAAAACCTGAAACCCTGCTGTCCCGGCGTTCCGGGAAGCGATAAGGAGCTGTTGTGCAAGACCCCAAGAACATCGTCATCCTCCCTGGCGCCCGGACGGCCATGGTGGACTACACCGGCCCCTTCAGCGACGTCTCCGCCCTGGAACTGGGGGCGATCGCTGCCAAGGGCGCCTTGGAGCGCTCCGGCGTGAAGCCGGAATGGATCGACCACTGCGTCATGGGCAACGCCCTCCAGACCAGCGGGGACGCCATCTACGGCGCGCGACATGTCGCCCTTAAGGCCGGCTGTCCGATCGAGACCGGGGCCCTGACGGTCAACCGCCTCTGCGGCTCCGGGATCCAGAGCGTGATTACGGCGGCGGAGATGCTGCTGTTGGGCGAATCGACCTTCGTTCTGGCCGGGGGCATGGAGAACATGACCCAGGCCCCGCATGTCATCCGGGGGGCACGGAAGGGGTTCCGCCTCGGACAGGGCGCGCTGGAGGATTCCCTCATGGTCGCCCTCAAGGACACCCGTTGCAACATGATGATGGCGGAGACGGCGGAGAAGATCGCCCGCGAGCGCCAGCTTCCGCGCCAGGCCCAGGACGAGTACGCGCTCCGCTCCCACAAGCTGGGCGCCGCGGCGGTGAAGAGCGGCATCTTCAAGGACGAGATCGTCCCGGTTCCCGTGAAGGTGAAGGGCAAGATGCTGGAGATCGTGTTGGACGACCACATCCGCCCCGAGACGACGCTGGAGGGGCTCGGCGCCCTTCCGGCGGCCTTCGGCAAGGACGGCACGGTCACGGCGGGCAACGCCTCGGGCATCGTGGACGGGGCGGCGGCCGTGGTGGTGACGACGGCGGACCTGGCGAAGGCGAAGGCGCTTTCCCCGATGGGCCGGGTCATCTCCTGGGGGATCTGCGGTGTGGATCCGACGACGATGGGGATCGGCCCGGTGCCGGCCATCCGCCAGGCTCTGGAACGGGCCAAGCTGGCCATCCAGGAGATCGACCTTTTCGAGATCAACGAGGCCTTCTCGGCCCAGTACCTGGCCGTGGAGAAGGACCTGGGGCTGGACCGCAACAAGGTGAACGTGAACGGGGGAGCCATCGCCCTGGGGCATCCGCTGGGGGCCACCGGGACCCGCCTGATCCTGACCCTTCTGCACGAGCTCCGCCGCCGCAAGGCCCGCTACGGCGTGGCCTCGGCCTGCATCGGCGGGGGGCAGGGGATCGCGATCGTGGTGGAGAGGGTGTAATCTTGCGCGGCGGGCCGCCGCTGGCCGACGCCCAGCTCAGCGCCTTCCTGCTTTATGTGAAGGGCTACCGGCGCATGCTGCGTTTCTACCGGGATACGCTGGGGCTCCGCTGTTCCTGGGAAGATGGGCACTTCGCGATCCTGCAGGTAGGTTCCTCGGGTCCCCGCCTGTACCTGCATGCCGGGCGCCCGGGGAAGATTCCCAAGATCGCGTCCTGTCTTGTGGAGTTCAGCGTGAAGGACATCGAAAAGACCAGGCTCCGTTTCATTGGGAGGAAGATTCGCGCGGGTCCCATCCAGGACCTCCCCTGGGGCAGAAAAATGATGCTGGCCGATCCCGAAGGGAATGAGATTGCGGTCTTCCAGTTCCCGAGGAAATGACAGGAGCATTGATCCGTTGGGTCTCGCGGTTCGGGCTCGTTCCGGAACGCAAGCCCGGGGTATAATTCCACAATGCCTGCTCCCCGCACCGTTTCCCTCACCCCCGGCAAGCGGATCCTTTTCCTGACCAAGGACCCCGAGCTGATCCGCCGCCAGCTCTCCGGCGGGCTCGACCTGAGAATGAAGGACCTGAAGGTCGCCGACCTCCTCGACGACATCAACACCGACGCCATGACCCCCGCCTGGGTCTGCTTCGACTGGGACCCTGCCGAGATCGCCAAGAACGCCTATGCCGGCCTCATCGTCGACGGCAAGCGCCTCCTGGGCCCAAGGGCCCTGATGGACGGGAACTTCGAGGTGGTGGTCTCCGGACACAGGAAGGGCGTCGGCTCCTCCCGCGAGACCGCGGCCCAGTGCGAGAAGTTCTGCGGCATCCGCATCGCCGTCGCCGCCTCCTTCGCCCCCATCCACGCCGGCAACAACGTCAACCTCGGGACCCTGATGGCCGACCACGCCATGCTGGAGCGACTCCAGGCCGGAGAGGCTCTTCCGCTGGAGGAATTCACGAAGGGCTATGCCCCCGTTTCGAAGCTGATGGTCGAGCACGGAGGCCTCTTTCCCCTGGCCGACGCCATCCGCAGGGGTGATGTGAAGGTCCCGGTGCCCACCCATCCGGCCCGGCCCATGACCTCGGCCGAGAAGATCCTGGCACGGCACGTCCAGGGGACAGCCGGGACCTCCGTGTACGTCCGCCCCGGCGACTCGGTCTGCGTGAAGGTGGACGCAGGCTACTCCCACGAGTTCACCACCGCCCAGGTGCACGCCTTCCTCAAGGACCAGTACGGCCCAGCCTATACTGTAGCGGACCCCAGGAAGTTCGCGGTCTTCGAGGACCACCTGCTCTACGCCGACCAGGTCACGGCCAACCAACCCTACACGTCCAAGATCCAGACCCTGCGCGACCTGCAGAACGTCTTCCAGAAGCACACGGGAGTGAGGGACTATTCGGCCAGGAACGGCCGTTCGCCGGGGATCTGCCACCAGGTCGCCCGCGAGGCCTTCGTCGATCCGGGGGACTTCGTCCAGGCCACCGACTCCCATACCACCATGGGGGGCGGCTCGAACGCCCTGGCTTGGGGCGTGGGTGCCACGGAATATGCGGGACTCGTGCAGTCGGGCCTGACCTTCGTGACGGTGCCCGAGTCCATCCGCTTCGAGTTCACCGGACGCCTGCGTCCCGGCGTGACGGCCAAGGATATCATCCTCCTGCTGCTGCGGGATTTCGCCAGGCCTTCCAAGACCCTGAACCGCTCCATGGAATTCGGGGGGCCCGGTCTGGCAACGCTCTCCCCCGACGAACGGGCCACCTTGGCCAACATGGCCACCGAATGCTCGGCGAGGGCCGGCATCGTGGATGGGGATGACGCACTGGTCGACTGGATCGCCGCCAAGCGTCCCGGCGCGGACAAGGCCGCCCTGAAGAGGCGTCTCGTCCTCCCCGACCCGGGCGCGGAGTATGCCGGAGGGGTGCATCCCATTGACCTCTCCGCCGTCGAACCCATGCTGGCCACCCCCGGGGACCCCGACAGGGGCATCCCCTCGGATCCTACCAACGGGGCCACGGTGGCCGAGGTCGGGAGCGTCCCGATCGACATCGCCTACGGCGGCTCCTGCACGGCCGGCAAGGAGGACGACCTGGACTTCTATGCCCAGGTCATGCGGGAAGCCTTGCAGGCCGGGCGCCGCGTGGCCCCGAACGTGGCCTTCTACATCCAGTTCGGCTCCGAGGCCGTGGAGGCCTATGCCCGAAAACAGGGCTACCTGGACGTCTTCGAGAAGACCGGGGTGAAGCTCATTCCCCCCGGCTGCGGGGCCTGCATCGGTTGTGGCCCTGGGGTCTCGGAGAAGGCCGCCCAAGTCACGGTCTCCGCCATCAACCGGAACTTCAAGGGGCGCTCCGGTCCGGGGAGGCTGTATCTGGCCTCGCCCCTGACCGTGGCCGCCTCTGCGGTGGAAGGCCGGATCTCGGCCTACCGTGACGGCATGTTCGCGAAGGAGGCCACATGAAGCGACGCGCATTGGGCAAGGCCGGTCCCGAGGTCTTCCCGCTCGGTCTCGGCGGCATGCCCATGTCCATCACCGGGCGCCCGTCGGAGGAGCAGTCCGTCCGGACCGTCTTGGCCGCGCTCGAGGCCGGCATGGACCTGATCGACACCGCCGACGTCTACTGCCTCGAGGACGCCGACATGGGCCACAACGAGCGGCTCATCGCCAAGGCCCTCAAGCAATGGAAAGGGAAAAGGCCCCTTGTCGCCACCAAGGGCGGCCTTCGCCGCCCCGCCGGAGCCTGGACCCGGGACGCCCGGCCCGAACGCATGCAGGAGGCCTGCGAGGCGTCCCTCAAGGCCCTTGGCGTCGACGTGATCGACCTGTACCAGCTCCACGCTCCGGACGAGAAGGTGCCTTTCGCGGAGACCCTCGGGGCCCTGGCCGACCTGAAGAAGGCCGGCAAGATCCGACAGGTCGGCCTCTCCAACGTGAGTGTCGAGCAGATCCGCACGGCCCTGCCCATCGTCCCCGTGGCCACGGTCCAGAACCGCTTCAACCCGTTCTTCCGGGAGGCCGAGAAGACAGGGGTGCTCAAGGCCTGCGAGGAGCTGGGGATCGGTTTCCTGGCCTACAGTCCGGTCGGAGGGAGCCGCCTGCACAAGAAGCTTCCGGGGCACCCGGTCGTCCGTGCTGTGGCCCAGCGATTGGGGACCTCGCCCCATGGCGTCGTCCTGGCCTGGGTCCTGGCCAAGTCCCCCAACGCCATCCCCATTCCCGGCGCCAGCCGTCCCGAGAGCGCCGCCTCCAGCGTGGCTGCGGCGTCCGTGGTGCTCTCCTCTTCCGATGTGGCCGAGATCGACCAGGCCTCCTTCCTGACCGACTAGGTGCCGCTTCCGGAGGCCGTCCTCAAGGGCGTGGCCGAATTCAACCGGCGTGAGTTCTTCGAAGCCCATGAGACCCTCGAGGACGTCTGGGCCGAGGAGAACGGTGCGACGCGGATCTTCTATCAGGGCCTGATCCAGATCGCCATCGCCTGCTGCCATGTCCAGCGCGCCAATGCCGACGGCGCCCTCCACCTGCTGGGCGCGGGCCAGGCCAAGCTCCAGGCATTCGGGTCCGTCCACCTCGGGATGGACGTGGCCGGCCTGCTGGCCGGGGCCGCCCGTGTGGAGGACGAGGTCCGGCGCCTGGGAGCGGAGGGACTGGGCTCCTTCGATCCGGGAGTCTTTCCCGTCCTGAAGGTGGTGGCGTAAAAGCTATTCGCTCCAGCCCAGGATCCTGGGGCCCGAGAGGGGCTGGCAGGCGAAGGTAATGTCGTCGAGGCAGGGGGATTCCAGCACTGGCTGGTTAAGGTCGGGAAGTCCCGTGATGGGATCCACCGGATTAGACTTGAAGGTGATGCGATAACAGAAGCCGGTCAAGGTTCTTCCGATGGATTCCCCCCAGGAGAGTTTCTGCAGGACCGGCCCGGCAAGAGTCCCGCCCAGGGCCATAAGTTCTAGCTCCACGGCAGAGGTGGAGAGGCGAGAGTCGATCTGTCGGTTGTATGGCAATGTCGGGCCGACGCTGAGCTCCACACGGTTCTCCCTCGGCAGATAGGTTGTCCAGCGGGCCCACAGGAGCTTTCCCGCACTGCCTGCATTGGGTTGCAGAGAGGCTGAGAGGAACCTGGCATCGTCATCCTTGTAGTATCGCCCGTCGGCAAAGCGTCGGAGAGCAAAAGCATCCATCTGGTCGCGGGCGAAGCCCCCGTCATCCCCGAAGTCGCAGATGCAGACTTCATCAATGACGGAGTTCGTGCTTGAGTTGCTGACGCGACTGGTCAGGGGAGAGCCCAGCACGAGAACGCCGTTCGTTCCCGGTACTGTGTCCCACGCCCACAGGTCCGAGCTCAGTGTGGTGTTCATGAATCCATAGACGGTGTTGGGGTTGGATGCGACAGGGGGGTAGACGGTACGTAGGTCAAAACGGAGATCTTGTCCGGCCACCCTCTCGTCGGTGTCGAAATGGACCGTCTCCAGGGCCCAGCGCAGCATGGGAAGGCGCATGGGGATCATGTTGGGATTCAGGCGCACCTGACGCGCGTTGTCGCTGGAATCGCGATTCTCGATGTTCACTCCCCACATGTTGTCCCACAAGGAGGTGTTTCCGATCAGGAGGATTTGGGTCCGAGGGTCGGCTCCCTTCACGACGGAGAAGCGGTAGTTGACTCTGCCCACGAAGGTGGGCTTGGACCAGAAGCTCACCACCCCATGGTTGTACTGGTCGTCCCCCGCGCTGGTCGGGAGGGGCAGGTTGGTGGCCAGGAAGGCCGGGCATCGGTTCTGCTGGAGGTGGAGTCCATCCGGACGTAAGGTGCCCGGCTCCCCGGAGGCAGGCCACACCCCGTCGGAAAAGGAGGGGGCCAGCAGGCTGTCGCCAGGGCCTGGAGTCACACGTGCGGGGGCGATGGCGCTGTCGGCCGTCCAGGAGTCGTCCAGGTGATGCAGGAAGCGCAGCGTCCCGGTGCCGCCGGGCATGTTGCTCCCTGAGACATCCACCATCGCCAACCCCAGGCATCCGTCGAAGTCGCTCGCGGAGGAGACAGGGGCGGACGGCGGGTTGGGGTAGCTGAGCGTCGCCAGGCCCCGGGTGCTGGCGGCGCCCCAGCTTCTCCAGGCGCAGAAGGGGGCGGACCCGGTGGTGGGCAGGAAGCCTGTGGCGAGGGAGTGGCACTCCTCAAGTCGGCGTCCCGCCAGGAAGTCCCTCTGGGTGGTGTGGCGCAGAAGGTCCCAGACGCTCAACGACAGGGAGATGTTCCGCTCGGCCAGGAGTCTCCCGTCGGCTCCCAGGACCCGTCCAAGGCTGGAGATCCGGAAGATTCCCGTGGGTTCGAAACAGCCCTCGGTGGACCAGCCCTTCAGGTCCGACTTGTCGAGGAAGCGGAATCTGAGCTGGTCAGGGAGGTCCTTGTTGAGGCAGGTGTTCGGGTCGAAGTTGGCCTTCAGGAGGTCAGGAAGGTAGAAACGGGCGTTGTACTCAGGGGCGGAGAAGCCCGTCAGGGTGGAGACGAGGGTAGGCAGGGTGTCGCAGAAGGCCGAGAAGTCCGCCCAGTCCCTGAAGGCGCTCGAGGCGCGGCGCGCCAGGATCTTGTCGGCGAAGATGCTGATTCCGGAGGTGCTGGTGAGTTCCACAAGGGAAGGGGAGGTGTAATCGTGCCAGTTGTACCCGCGGAGATCTTTCAGTAGGGCTCTCACGACCGGACGGGGGGCAGCGTTCAGGTTCACGGGGGGACGCCCGGAGGGGGATAGGAGCAGGGGCTGGCGCATCTTCTTGACCTCGTTCATGGCGTTCACTCCGCCGGCCATGCAGCCGTTGGGTTGGACCACCTTGCGGTCGATCCAGCTTGAGGTCGTCAGCCAGGGGGACAGGTCCGTCGCGGTTCCGAGCAGGGACTGCACCTGGGCGATGGAGGCATATCCTCCCGGCGGCCGGCGGATCAGGACGTCGGTCCCGAAGGTGACGGGCATGCCCAGTTCCGGCTCCTGGCCGAGATTGCCCAGGATGCGGCAGAGCTGGCCGTTCCATCCCAGACCGTTGTCTGAGGCCGCTGTCGAGAGTCTGACGACGGGATCCCGGAAATCCGGGATTCCGTCGGAGTCCCTGTCGGAGGCATCCAGGAAGCCCCCATTGACATTGATCTTGGCCGACTCATCCTCCAGTTTCAGGGCATAGGCCCTTTCCGGACCGTCGATCTTGCCGGACAGGAGCCCGGAGAAGCCCCTCCGGCGCCCGTCCGCAGGGCAGGCCCGGGGAGAGACTCCCGAGAAGGTTGCGAAGGAGGGGCGCTGTGCGAAGCGGAGGGGGCAGGTCTCCCTATCGGCCTGGCCGGGCCGGAAGATCTCCTCGGCGGCCTCCGCGGGCGAAAGCACTCCGCCGGACAGGTCGGCGTCCTCGCCCCCGTAGCAGTTCCGAAGGAAGCTCGGATCCTGCCCGGCCGAGAGTCTGGCCATCGCGTCTTCGATCCCGGAGCGGGCCAGGAGAAGGGCCTGGGTCTGGCAGATGCGCTGTTGGCTGGCCCGTCGCTCCAGCCTGGCCATGGAGACGAAAGCGGTCACCAGCACTCCCATGAGGCTCAGGACGCCCAGCACGACGAGCAGGGCCACGCCAAGCCTCCTCTGCGAAGGTCGTCGAGCAGAGGCCTTTGCAGGGTGCACGGACTCGAGGGTACCCTCCAGGGGAGAGAAGTCAATGTCCCGAGGTCACGCGTTTGCCCGGTTTGAAGATTCAGTGGCATACTCACTCTGGAGGACGGCCGCATCCTGTCGGAGGTGGCAGGGGGGCCGCGGACAGGCTAGGATCCCCGCTTCCATGCCTTTGCGCGAAGCCGTCGTGCCCTCGCCCCCCGCATGGGGAGCCGCCGAGCCGGATCCCTCTCCGGAGGCCCTGCCACCTCTGAGCCGATGGCTGGGACGTCGCCTCCTGGCGCTGGGCGACCGTTTCTGGGGAAAGCCCCATCCCTTGAAGGGGCGGGATCCGGAAAGCCTGCGGCGGGCGGAAGGCGGGGAGTTCCGCTCCACCTGGGAGGCCTACTTCCGGCCCGAGGTCGATCTGGAGGGAAGGTGCGTCCTCGACCTCGGTTGCGGTCGGGGGGCCCAGGCCGCAGCGCTGGGGGCCCTGGGGGCAAGGTTCGTGGTCGCCGTGGATCGCCAGGTCGAGATGCTGGAGACCACCCGCGCCGCCCTGGCGCGCTCCGGGACGCGGGGGGCCGTGGTCCTGGCCGATGCCGCCCGGCTTCCGTTCCGGGACGGTGCCTTCGGGGCCGTCCTGTGCACGGACACGGTGGAGCACCTGCACCGCCTCCAGGGGACGATGGACGAGATGGACCGCGTCCTTGCTCCGGCCGGGGCGGCCTGCGTGGCCTTCGCACCGTATGCCTCGAGGCAGGGCGGCCATCTGGGCAACTACACGGCCCTGCCCTGGTGCCATCTCCTGGTCGCCCATCCGATCCTGTTGGAACGGATCCGCGAGCGCACCCGGGAGCTGCTCGCCGACGCCGGAGAAGAAGATGAGGCCCGGGAACTGCGCCACGTCGAGGCCTGGGAGCGCTTCCACTTCAAGCACTGTCTTCCGAAGGTCACCCTGGGGCGGTTCTCCGCCGCCGTGGCGGCCTCCCCAGCCCTGGCCGTCGTCCGCGTGGCACGGACGGGATCCTGGATCCTGAGGCCCCTGCTCTACCTGCCCTGGTGGTCGGACCGTTTCGTCCGGGCCCAACTCGCCGTCCTGCGCAAGCGGCGTCCTGCGCCGTCGGGTGCCGCCCTGCTGCGCCGCCAGGCCTGCGAGGACTTCAGAAGGGCCTGTCGGGGGGTCTTGAGGCACTTCAGCCGCTGAACGTCTTCCAGGCCAGGATGCCGGCGATGAGCAGGTTGGCCCAGTGCCCGGCCCAGCAGATCCTGCATTCCAGATTCCGGCTCCAGAGGCTCCAGGCCAGGAAGGCGCTCAGGGCGAGCGAGAGCAGGGAGACGGCGAAGAGGATCCGGAGGTCCCAGTGGGCGAGAAGGCCGAACCCCAGGAAGGGATAGTAGGCCGCGCCGAGGAGGGCGTTGGGCACTCCCAGAACGGCTGCCCTGGGAGTGCGGAAGAGGGCCTGGCAGCCTCCGCCCTCCAGTTGGCAGGTGGCGGGGCCGGTGAGCCAGGCCGGCAGGTCCCGGTAGCGGCCGTAGAGGGCAGTCAGGGCCGAGGCCAAGCCCAGGGCCATGGAGGTCCAGAGGAGGTAGGTCGTCATGCGGGGCCTCTTTTCGTCTGTTCTGCCAGGTTCTTGACGTGACGCAGGACCCGGAGATGGATGCGGTGGATGACGGCATCCGACCAGATCCCCCAGTAGGACGCCGGCCACATCCCGTGCTGGTACCAGGTCGTCCCCTCCAGGCGCGTTCGCCCTCCGGGCAGAGGCGTCAGCAGGAACTGTCCCTGCTTGGAGACCAGGAAACCATGGAGGTGGGGGGCGTCCAGATGACCCCAGGGCGACCATTCCGTCATCGGTTCTGGGTTTTCGGTCACGGAGAATCTCAGGAGACGCGGGGTCTCCCAAGCGGTGATGGGTTCCACGAAAGCCCCCGTCGAGAAGATGCAGTGGCGCTCCGCGCCGACTCCGGAGCCATGCATCTCGGCCCGCATCGGATAGGCCAGGCCAACGCGGAAGATCAGTTCACTCGGTTCAGGCAGAGGCGGGAAGGCGATCACGTGCCGCCAGACCTCTTCCGGCGGGGCGTCAACCTCCACCGTGGTGGAGGCACAGAAGACCCGGGGCACCGGGGCCTGGGCGCGTTCGGCTCCCATGAGGGCCGGGCTGGCTGCGAGCAGGACCAGGAGCATGGAGGTCAGATCCTTCTTCTCCCAGCGGTTCCGCTGGAGGATGTAGCCCATCCATCCTCCGAGGGCGGCCAGGCCGACGGCGATCGGCATGGCCATGAGCAGACAGACGGCCCCCTCGATTGCGGTCACAAGGATGCCGATTCCCAGGAGGAGTACGCTGCTGATGGCCGTCGAAACGCAGCTCAGGGGGCTCCTCGGTTGGCGGTGGGCGTGGAAGAGGGCCGCAGCCATTCCCGTGCAGAAAGGAAGGCCCACGAAGAGTCCCCAGCCATAGCTTCCCAGGAGGGATGCCCCGAACCAAACGAGGAGAAGCCCCGGCGGCACCGTCATCAGGATGGCCAGGGCGACGCTTCCCAGGTCGCTCTCGGGGATCATCCGGTCCAACCATCCCCGAGCATTGGCAGCCGGAGGCGTTTGATGGGAGGGGAGGACGGCCAGGAGCAGGAAGAAGATCAGGTTGACCACAGGAAGGAAGAAAACCCCCGACAGCCAGACCGGCAGGGCCAGGTCCCTCAGCCTGCGCACGGTCATGCTCATGCCCACCCAGATGAAGGGGAGCGCCAGGAGCAGGAGGATGAGGAGAAATGCGGGATTCTCGTCCGGCAGGGCCGTGAGCTTGAGGAGATGGCCGGTGGGGGTCCAGTAGTTGAACACCGACCAGGGGCGGTCGAACAGGGCGCCGGCCACCCAGCGTTCCAGGTTGTGCTTGAGGGCGAAGCCTAGCACCCCGACGAGGGCGTAGGGAGCCCGGCCCACCGTGCCATTCCAGCGCCAGAGGTCGGAAGCTTTCATCGGGGGCCTCCAGTGAAATGCCACGCCACGAGGCCCAGATAGGTCAAGGCAAGCGCGATAAACAGGGAGAGGAGCAGGGCATGCCCCACGGCCAGGGTACGCCCTTCCGGCCAGTCGGAATGCCGGAAGTAGAACAGGTCCACCCCGATCCGGGCGGTCCAGTAGATCCCGATGAAGAACGCCAGGCCCAGGGCCGCGCGGTCCCCCCTCAGGAGCTCCCCATGCAGGAAGAGCGTGAGGATCCCGAAGGCGATGATGGTCAGCACCGTGAAAGCACTTTGGGTCCACATCAGCTTGCGGTTGAGTGGCCGGAGGCGAGCCAGCTCCTCCTTCCAGCCAAGGCGCGTGGGCACCTGGGCACTGGCACCCAGGACGATGACGAAGTGTCCGATGCCCGCCAGCCAGAGGGCCAGGCTGAACCAGGCGCTCATGAGGTAGGTCCATGGGTGGAGTTCTCTTGCTGGTAGGCACCCTGCCGTTGTCTTGCATCCCGGATCCACAGAACCTGCCAGCCTCCCGCAAAGATCAGGAAGGATAAGCAAGCCATGCCGAATTCAAGGCTGTACGGCGAGGCCTGTTGGACGAACAGGACAAGCCCAGCGGAAAGAACTCCCGCCAAAAGACTCAGGAGCAGGAGGAAAGAGGTGGCCACCCTGGCTTTTTTCGGGTTTTCTCGGAAGGCGATCGCCGCAGAGAAAAACAAACCTCCGCTCAGCATGAGGCCCGGATCGATGAGGTTGTGGTAAAGATATTTGGCCACCCAGTTTGGAGGAAAGAATCCTATGGCATCTACAACCTTGTAAACGAGAAATGCCGCTATCGTTCCGCAAAAGAATCCCATAGCAAAGAAGAGCAGTGCGAAGAGGCCCTCCTTCACCCAGAATCCGGCTGTTCTCACAGCGCTCCCCAGGCATGCATCATCGGGAGGAGTACCACCCGGAGAAAGGGAGGGTGGAAGAGACAGAAAGCCGGAAGCAGGACCACCCCGAGCGTGAAAGCCCGGCCCGCAAGGCCACCGCCGAGGCCCAGGGACTGTCCGACCTGGGAGCGTTCCAGCATGGATCCCGCGCCTTGGATCAGGAAGTAGGTCGTCGGTCCCCCGTAGCCCGCCTTGGCAGGCAGCGAGATCACGAGGTCATGGACCAGGCCCGAGACGGCGAAGACGACCAGGGCCGCAAGAGGGATCCCGATACAGCGCCGCAGGGGACTGAACACCATCGCGTGGGCCAGATCCCGGAACGCCGAATTCCAGCGTCGCCCCCAGAAGTCTCCGAGGGAGGAGGCGGCCAGGGGGGCCTGCATCAGGGGGCGGGCATCGACCCCCGCCCGCCGCCAGGTGAGGGCCAGCAGGTGGAAGGCCCCGAAATGCAGGAGGAGGCCCAATCCCAGGAGTCCTGTCCAGCCCGTCAGAAGGTCTCCGCCAGCCGTCACGTGCCGTGCCGCACCCCAGAAGAGCCCTGCGCCCAGCAGGGTCTTGAAGCCCGCCCACAGCCAGTCCCGCGCCGGCGGTTTCTGCGGGACCTGGGATCCCAGGAATGCCCGAGGATCCATGCCCGGCCAGGCCATCAGGTAGGCCAGGGTCCATGCGCCCCGCCTGAGGCCGGATTCCTTCCGCACCTGACACCAGGTCAGTCCCTTGCAGGCCGCGAAGACGGCGACGGACAGCAGCCACATGTTGACCCAGGCGGCGTTCATCCGGAGTTGACCGCCGACTTCCGCATTCTCGTGAACACGGCCAGGTTCAGGAAGTGCATGGTGCCGAGCACCACGAGGACGATCCCGACCTTGGTGCTCAGGAACTCGATGGACTGCTGGAGATTCGTGGGCTTCTCGCCGTGCTTGAGCGCCAGGGTGATGTAACCCAGGTTGATCAGGTAGAAGCCCACCAGAAGCAGGTGGTTCACCGAATCGGCCAGGGTCTCCTGTCCGTGGAAGGCGTCGACCAGGAAGGCGCGGCCGTTGCGGTGGAGGGTCCTGCCCACCCACACGGTCAGGGCCAGGCTCAAGGTCAGATAGATCGCGTAGCTCCAGACGGTTTCCATGACGTCACCTCCTATTTGAAGAACTTCAAGGCCCAGGGAAGGATCGCGCTCCGTTCGCTTCGGGAAAGTCGGTCCATCGCCTTGTCGGCGATCTCCACGAAGTCGCGGAGGGCCTGGATCTGCCCGTGGAAGGCGACGGCCTCGGCCCCCTTGAGGCCCCGGGTCTGCTCCGCGCAGCGCTTCAACAGCTCCAGCCCCGGCTCGATCTCGCGCCGCCGCCGCTCCCGCGTGACCACGCAGAACATCCTCCAGACGTCCTTCTCGGCCGCGAACAGTTCCTTGCGTTCGCCGGGACGGATCACGCTTCGGATCAGGCCCCATCCGGCCAGGTCGCGGAGGTTGCCGTGGGCGTTGCCGCGGCTGATGCGGAGCTTCTCCATCACCTGGTCCGTGCTGAGGGGCTCCAGGGACGTCATGAGGAGGGCATGGATCTGGGCCATGGTGGGATTGATCCCCCAGGCCTTGCCCAGGCTTCCCCACTGGGCTACGAATTCCTGGCGGACCTTCTCCAGAGCCTCCATGCCGGCGACCTCCTTGCTGTTCATGCCTGGGAGGGTAGTCCCTGGGGCGGATCCCTGTCAATCAATATTTTCAGTAATAACTGAAAACTAGGCCGGATCTCCTGCGGAACCTGCTATCCTCCCCCGCGATGTTCTCCCCCTTCCCGCCCGCCGACGAGACCGTCCGGGTCCTGGTCTCGACCCAGAAGAAGCTTCCCTTCTCCTATCCCGATCCCGGGGCCACCCTGCTGGAGAAGGTCCCGGAGGGGTTTCGCCTGCTCCATCGCCGCGTCCGCCTGGGCTCCGGGGCGGCGACCTTCTCGCGGGCGCGCTATGCCATCCGCTCCTGGCGCATGTTCCGGATGCGCTGGGTGAGGCTCTACTGGCTGGACGTCCAGCCCGAGGTCGGGGCCGTCGTGATCGTGGCGGCGCGCGGCGCGGGCCTCTGGACCCTCAACGCCTGCCGGGTCGTCTACACCGTCGACCAGCCCGGGCCCGTCGAGACCTATGGTTTCGCCTACGGGACCCTGCCGGAGCATATCGAGCGCGGGGAGGAGCGCTTCCTGGTGCAGTGGGATCACAGCGACGACTCGGTCTGGTACGACCTCATGAGCTTCTCCCGGCCGGCGCATCCCCTGGCGCGCGTGGGGGGGCCCCTGGTCCGGAGGTTCCAACGCCGTTTCGCGACGGCCTCCATGGCCACGATGGAGGCTGCCTGCGGGAAGGCCTGACGTCGAGGATGTGGTAGCATCCTGCGCCATGCGCACTGCCGCCTTTCGAGTCCTCCTTCTGTGCCTTCCCGTCTTCCTCCTTGCGGCGGATGATGCCCCGCCGCCCGCCCCCGGGCCGCTTCCCCAGATCCTGGATCGCACCGATCTCGACTGCCTGGGCAAGGCGCTCGGAGCCCTGCACATGGACGTCTCCGACCTGGGCTTCAGGAAGGATGTGGCCGACTCCGAGCGCGTCCTGGCCAAGGCCCGCGGCTTCCTGGCGGATCCGCTGACGCTTCCGGCCTACGGACAGCACGCGATGCAGGATCTGAAGGCCTCCCGCGGACTCGGGGACCTTGCGGACTATGCCCGTGTGCAGCTGGAGCTTCCCGAAGCCCCGCCCATGCCCCAGGACGTCCGCCCCGCCTTCCTTTCCAAGGAGCTGGATGCCCTGCCGGAGCCGGTCCGCAGGGCGGTCCGCGCCGTCGTGGAGGCGGGACTGAGCGTCCGCCCCGCCCTCGGGAAGGCCCTGCCCCAGAGCAAGCCGGCCCGCCAGGCCGTCATGGCCTTCGCCCTCAACCACTTCCACCTGGACCGCAAGGAGGCGGACCTTCAGTCCGTCCGCCAGCTCGGACTGGATCCTGCGGAGGTGAAGGACTTTCTGGACCGCCAGGAGCGCCTGGAACTCCAGGAGGACGAGACGGTGCGTCCCCAGCTCGAGGCCGCCGACGCCACGGACCCGGCCGCCCTCCTGACGTCCTTCACCCTCTTGTGCCGGGCTGTGGATGGGTCCATGGCAATCCTGCGCCAGTCGCCTCCCTGCGGCGCCTTCGAGGTCTCCTTCGATACCCCCATGGGCAGGGTCTTCTGCGGGGGATCGGGGCCCAACGTCTACAAGGACGAGGCGTTCCTCATCCTCGATGCCGGCGGGGACGACCGCTACGAGGGATCTGCAGGCGGCGCCAACGGGCTGGAAGGGCGTCCGATCGCCATCGTCCTCGACGCCGGGGGGGATGACTTCTATGCCTCCCGCCGCAGCGTCTCCCAGGGCGCCGGCCTCCTCGGCATCGGCATCCTGGCCGATGCCGGCGGAAACGACGTCCTGCTCGGAAGCCACCTCTCCCAGGGCGCCGGGCTCTTCGGCTGCGGGGCCCTTCTGCTCGGCCCCGGACGCCAGAGCCTTCAGGCCGGGATCTGGGCCCAGGGCGCCGGGGTCTTCGGCGCCGGGATCCTCCGGCAGGAGAGCGGAGACACCGACTACCGGGCCTCGGAGCTCTGCCAGGCCTGCGCGGGGACCTCCGGTTGCGGCCTCCTGATCGAGGAGGGGGGGCGGGACGCCTACGTCGCCATGAGCAGCTCGCCCTGCGAATGGCTGCCGGGGCAGTTCTTCACCCTGGCCCAGGGCTTCTCCATCGGCATCCGCCCTTGGGCCGGGGGAGGGGTGGGCATCCTGGCCGATTTCTCCGGGGCCGACCGCTATGTGGCCGATGTCTACGGGCAGGGCTCCAGCTACTGGTATTCCGTCGGCCTCCTGCTGGACGCGGAGGGCAACGACGTCTACACCGCCCACCAGTACTCCCAGGGGGTGGGCATCCACCTGAGCAGCGGGGCCCTCCTGGACTGGGCCGGGGACGACCGCTACTGGGGCTGGGCCCTCTGCCAGGGGACCGCCCACGATTACGCCGTGGGCGTATTGGCGGACCGTGCCGGCAACGACACCTACGCGGTGAGCGGGACGGGCCAGGGCAGCGCGCTCACCAACGCCTGTGCCCTCTTCGTGGACCGCTCCGGGGACGACTTCTACGCCGGGCGCGACAAGGCCTCCTCCCAGGCCTCGGGCCAGGTCGCCGGGCCGCGCGGCTACGGTTGCGTGGCGGTCCTGCTGGATCTGGGCGGGGACGACGTCTACTCCCAGGGCTTCGCCAACGGCGAGGCCTGGCTCAAGCCTGGCCACGGCGCCGGCTGGGACCTGGAGGCCGTGCGCAAGGAGGCTCCCGCTCCCGCGCTGGAACATCCCCGCTTCCCGGCTGCCCCGCCTTCTCCTCCGCGCCCGTCCAGGCCTCCCGTGGACCCGGCCCATCCCGTGGAGAGGCTGTTGCGCCGTGCCGTCCGCGAGGCCGAGACCCCGGATCAGGCCAAGGATAAGCAGTCGGCCATCGACGAGCTGACCCGCCGGGGCCTGGAAGTCCTGCCCTATCTTTTCGGGCGCCTCAATTCCCCGGACGTCCTGGTCCGGGTCCGCGTCGAGGGCATCCTGGATGCGACCGGACCGGCCGCCGTCCCTCTCCTCGCGGAGGCTTTGAAGAGCCCGGACCGCGAGGTCGTCCGCGCCGTGGCCCAGCTCCTCTCCCGTTTCGAGGATCCCCGTGCGACCCAGGCCCTGCTTCCCCTGTTGGAGGACGAGAAGACCTGCGGCACCGCCCTCACCGCCCTGGCCAAGTTCCGGGCGAAGGAAGCCCTGGAACCCTGCCTGGGGATGCTTGCCGCGGACCCGCCCCGGACCGAGCTGATCCGTCTGAGGGCGGCCGTGGCCCTGGGCCGGATCAGGGACGCCAGGGCCGTCGACGCCCTGCTCAAGGCCCTGGACGACCCGCTCTGGAACGTGCGCACGGCGGCCGAGGAGGCCCTGGTCGAGATCGGGGAGCCGGCGAGGGAACCTCTGGCCGCCTTCTTCCCGGCCGCGTCGCCGCGGGCGAAGCCCTACGTCGTGCGGGCCCTGGCGGCTCTGAAGGACCGCCGAGCCCTGACGTTCTCCCGGGAGGCCTGGCAGGGGGTGGACCCCGCCTTCTGGGCGGCCGAGGGCCGACTTCTATCGGAGATGCTCTCCGGGAAACCGTAGAAGCCACTCTCAAACGATCCTCAAGAGGAGCCGTATGAGCCGTTCCAACTTCCGCTCGGGCCTTGCCCTTATCGTCGTCATCGCCATCCTGGGCGTTCTGGTCATCCTGGGTACGGCCTTCGTGACCCTGGCCCGCCTGGAGCGGAGGGCCTCCCAGCAGCGCATCCACGCCACCCGGGCCCTGTTGCTGGCCCGCAGCGGCCTGGAGGATGCCCTGGCCAGGATCGGGGCCGGCCAGGACCCCGATGCTGCCGGCAACCGCTACGGAGGGGAGGACTGGGACAATTCCGGCGCCCTCAACGGTCTGGAGGTCTCGGCCGAGATGTACCTACGCGGCGTCCGCAATACGGACGATTGTCCCGTACGCCATGCCTTGAGGCCTTCCTTCTTCGTGAAGGACACCTCCAGCCTGGGAGCCGACCTCCAGCCGGCCCCGCGCCGGATCGTGCTGGAAGGCAGGGAGAGGGGCTGCTCCGGCAGTCTTTCCGGCATCGACAGCGACCCCTACGCGCTGAAGGTGACCACGGAAGGCGGCCTCTACCTCAATGGCGGAGATCCCTCCGTCCCGGTGGACCTGGCCGCACCCGACTACAACCTCAATCTGAGGCGGATGCTGGGGATCCTGGCGGAGGCTCTGGACCGAGAAGATGGAGCAAACAATGGCGTGCCGGTGGACCAGGCCGATGGCGAGAACCTGATCAGCCTGAGGCCGGGCGCGGGCTGGGAGGGCTGGGGCCAGGTCAGGGACGTCGCCCTGGGAGGCAGCCAGGACAAGCTGGCCGCCCTGAGGCCCTACCTGACGTTGCACGCTTTCGTGGATAAGAAGGTGATCCGTCCCAACGCCGTGGCGGGAATGGAAGGGACAAGCCCCCAGAGCTGGGCGGACATCAAGCTGGCACACGAGACCTATCCGGGGCTGCCGGGGACGAAGGAGCCGGACTTCGAGAGGATCCCCGTCCTTCCCGGGGGCAAGCTCGTGGGCCGCTCACCCGTGGACCTGGCCTGGGCCAGGACGCGCCGGCCCGTCCTGATCGCGCTGCTGGCCGATCTCAGGGGCATCTACCTGGACGAGGCCACAGCCAATCCGATGATCTACGACGATAAAATCGGGACGCTCCGGTCGGTGGAGATCCACCTGGATTGGAGCAAGCCCAGCGACGACTGCCGGCGCGTGGCCGACAGGATCCTGGCCTTCCAGGGCGCACTCGGGACCTGGGAGCAGTGGAACGCCTTCTGCGACTCCCCCTTGCTCGGTGGCACAACCCCTGAACCCACCCTTGCCGATGCCAACGCCGCCAGCGCCGCTGCCGCCGTGCTGAACGCCGCCAGCTCCGCCTACAACGCCGCCAGCTCAACCTACGAGGATGATCCGACCCCGGCCACTCGCGCAGCTTTGGATGCTGCCAGCGCGGCTTTGGATGCCGCCATGGCCGCCTATCGTACCGCCAGCGCCCCCTACAATGCCGCCAGCGCCGCTTACAACGCCGCCCGCGCCGCCGCCGTCCCCGATGTGCGAAGACGCAGCCTGCTCAAGGCCAACTTCAACCCCAACGGCGACTTGAACAAGTTCAGTCCCAACACCTCGATGTGGAAGTCCGTGGACAAGGCTGACCTCCTGGCCTACTCCACCGAGTTCAGCCTGCTTCCCCAGGCCAGTGCCCGAGAGGTGGAGAGCGTAGGACGGATCCTGGGAAAGGATGGCCGCCTTCTGTCCAGTCGGATGCTCAGGGCTTCCATCGCTCCTGCCGGTCGGCTGACGCTGAGCACCCAGAAGGAATTCGTTTGCAATGACTTGGGCGACCCTGCCGTGGCGGGGGACGAGAAGTCCTTCCGCCAGCCGGGGCAGGCCGGAGTGCCCTTCATCAGTCAGAGCCAGGGGAGGGGCAAGACCTGGGGGCACGCGCTGGGCCAGGCAGGTCTTGGCGACTCCGGCGCGAGCCTCCAGACCTATCCGGAGCCCTGCGTGCAGGCCGGAGGCAGCCTGCTCTCTATCCGGGCCGCCGACTACGATGGCTCGGTTCAATCGGCCACCGTGGAGACCCCGGACAACGAATGCTACACGGTCCCGCCTGGAGCCCTTCCGCCCGACATGAAGCTCCTGGCGCGGTACACGGCGGACCTGGACCTGGATCTGGCGGATGCCGCGCCCCCCAGACCCTCTGCGGACGAGAGGCGGAGGAATCAGCCTGACGTCCAGCAGGTGACCTACAACGGCGGGGGCCCTGCCAACCTTTCGGAGCTGGGCAACGGGCTCTGGGACTCCGCCAGGCCCAATACCCTCTACCCCGACGGGGTCTACTCGGAAAAGGACAGAGCTCCTGCCTACCTCGACAGGGCCAACGCCGACGGTTTCCACGGGGTGATCGGGTTCTGGGTCAAGTCCAACCATGCTCCCCCTCTCCTTTTCGTCCGGGGTCACCCCTTCTTCAAGTGGACCCGCCTGGGCCATTTCTTTTTCCTGGGGGACAGCACCGGTGGCATCGTCTGCGTATTCGAGATCACGGACAGTGGCTACGATGAGAATAAGGAGCATCACTTCTGGCGTCACCGCATGTTGACGCCTCAACAGTGGTCCCTGGTCACGATGTATTACGACTTCCGGAGCCCCAGCAAGGATGACTGCGGAGAACTGCTGCTGAACGCCGGGCTTGTGGATGCGGACAAGGGCCCCTCGGACGAGTACAACAGCGTCACCGGCAACGATTCGGCCTCGGCGATGGACATCACGCGGGATCTCCCCCTGGCGGATGGGGGTATTGGCCCTCACCGATTTCACCTGGGGAAAGGATATCCCGAGAACGAGAACGGGATGAGAAACTCCACCGGCTCTGGTGCCGACGCCACCCTCGACGAGTTGGCGATCTACGACTTCGGCGGCGCCGGTCCGGGCGGGATTCCTGCAGCTTCCGACGCCATCCTGGCCAGCCCCGGGGTCCTTGCCGCCAACCGGTTCAAGGAAGGGCGGTACTACAAGGAGTCCGCCTACGCGGGGTTCGGCGCCTCGCCGGGCATGAACAGGGCAGCTGAGTACTTCAGTCCACTGATCCGGCTCGGCCCATGCCGGATCAAGTCCCTCGCCTGGACCCAGGTGGTGCCGCGGGGGCTCAAGGCTCCGCTACCCGCCGAGGGCCAGGTGGGTGTCGACGGGGACCCTGGCGACGACGGCCGCATCCTTCTGGATCTGGCAGACGCCATGGGCTCGGACTACCTCCAGGACGTCTTCGGGAGGTCCATCGACATCATCTTTGCAAGCCCCGCCTCCTCTCCGGTGGATCGCACGGTGAACGTCCCCTTCCGCCTGCATGCCGTCTTCCAGCCCAACCTGGCGGATCCTGACAACACTCCCATCTTGGACGCCCTGGCCCTGGACGACGTCACCGTGGTCTACGAACCTATGGGCGGCCGCAGACTCCTGGCCTGGGAGCAGGAGGAATAGGCGGCATGGCGTTTCCTCGACGTGGCCTTGCCCTTATCGTCGTCATCGCCATCCTGGGCGTTCTGGTCATCCTGGGTACGGCCTTCGTGACCCTGGCCCGGCTGGAGCGGAGGGCCTCCCAGCAGCGCATCCAGGCCACCAGGGCCCTGTTGCTGGCCCGCAGCGGCCTGGAGGATGCCCTGGCCAGGATCGGGGCTGGCCAGGACCCCGATGCTGCCGCCAACCGCTACGGAGGGGAGGACTGGGATGCGGACGCCGCCACGAGCCTTTCCCCCTTCGAGTCGGATCAGGAGATCTTCCGCCGCACCGGGGCCGGCAGCGCGGCGGATACCGATGCCTGCCCGGCGATGCAGGCCATGCGGCCCTCCTTCAGTGAACTCTCGGCGGGAAGCCCCGATCCGGCCCTGGTCAGCGTGGAGGGTCGCCAGCGAGGCCTTTCCGGTCAGCTCACCAGGGACCTGGCGACGGGAAACGGCTTCTACAGTCTGAAGGTAAGTACGGAAGGCGGCCTCTACCTCAATGGCGGCGATCCGGCGTCCCCGCTCACCGCCACCACCGACTACAACCGGATCCTGCGACGGATCCTGGGCACCCTGGCCGAGGCGCTGGACCGGGAGGACGGGGCAGACGATAGCGTGCCGGTGGATCAGACCGAAGGCGAGAACCTCATCAGCCTGAGGTCTAACGCGGGCTGGGAAAGCTGGGATCAGGTGAGGGACATCGCCCTGGGAGGTAGCCAGGCCAAGCTGGCCGCCCTGAGACCCTACCTGACGTTGCACGCTTTCGTGGATAAGAAGGTGATCCGGCCGAACGCCGTGGCGGGGATGGAAGGGAGGAACTACCAGAGCTGGGCGGACATCAAGCTGGCACACGAGACCTATCCGGGGCTGCCGGGGACGAAGGAGCCGGACTTCGAGAGGATCCCCGTCCTTCCCGGGGGCAAGCTCGTGGGCCGCTCACCCGTGGACCTGGCCTGGGCCAGGACGCGCCGGCCCGTCCTGATCGCGCTGCTGGCCGGTCTCAAAGGTCTCTACCTCGACGAATCCACCGCCACACCCATCTCCTACGGCGATCGCATCGGGACGCTTCGGTCCGCGGAGATCCCCTTGTCCTGGGCCGGCATCGGCGACGACTGTCGCCGGACGGCCGACTGGATCCTGACTTCCAGCAGCGAACTCAGGACCTGGGAGCAGTGGAACGGCTTCTGCGATGCGCTTCCCGGCGCGCTTTTCACCGGGACCCCTGGCGAGATCCAGGCCAAGCGGGACCTCCTGAAGGCCAACTTCAACCCGAATGCCGACCTGAACAAGTTCAATCCCAACGCCTCGCTCTGGAGGGGCGTGGACAAGTCCGACCTCCTGGCCTACTCCACGGAGTTCAGTCTTCTGCCCCAGGCCCATGCCCAGGAGCTGGAGTGTGCCGGCCGCCTCCTGGGCCCGGATGGCCGCCTGCTGTCCAGTCGGGTGCTCAGGGCTTCCCTCGCACCCGCCGGTCGCCTGACGCTGAGCACCCAGAAGGAGTTCGTCTGCGAGGAGCTGGGTGACCTCTCCGTGGCAGGGGACGAGCAGGCTTTCCGGAAGCCTGGACAGCCTGGGACGCCCTTCATCAGCCTGAGCGCAGGCACAGGCAAGACCTGGGGGCATGCCCTGGGCCTGGGTTGGGTCGGGCTGGGCACCGTAGGCGCCGGTCTCCAGACCTTCCCGGAGCCCTGTGTGCAAGCCGCCCTCGGCGCCCCCCTCTCCATCCGTCCTGCCGACTACGACGGCTCGATCCAGCTCGCCACCGTCGAGACCCGCTCCGACGAGTTCTACACCGTGAGGACCCCGCCCAAGGACATGAAGCTCCTGGCGCGGTACACGGCGGACCTGGATCTCGGCGTCTCGGGAGCCGCGCCCTTGAAGCTCCCGGGGGACGAGAGGTGGAAGAACCAGCCCGACGTCCAACAGGTGACCTACAACGGCGCGGGTCCTGCCAATCTCTCCGAGCTGGGCAGCGGCCTCTGGGATCCCGTCCGGCCCAATACCCTCTACCCCGACGGGGTCTACTCGGAGAAGGACAGGGCCCCCTCCTACCTTGACCGGGATAACGCCAACGGCATCCAAGGACTCGTCTCCTTCTGGATCAAGTCGAACCATGACGGTCCCGGGCGTGGGGGGCACCCCTTTTTCAAGTGGACCAACTTCCGGGAGATCGTTTCCGGGTTCGTCAACTGGGCTGCCTCCAGCCGGAACCAGTTCTTCTGGCTGGGGGACAGCTATGGCTCGGTCGCGGGGACTCACGGCATGTTCTCCGTGGACGGCGTCACCAGCATGTTCGAGGTCACTCACAGTACTGTGGATGACCTGAAGGAGCATCTCTTCCGGCGGGGCAGCCATCTGACGCCCCACCAGTGGTCCCTGATCACGATGTCTTACGACTTCCGGAGCCCCGACAAGGACGATTGCGGGGAGTTGCTGGTGAACACAGGTCTCACGGCTGTCGATCAGGGCTCCGTCGACTCCTACCCGGACTCGCTCGGCTGCGACCCGAGCTCGGCGTCCGACATTACCCTGGCCGACCTTTTCGGGGCTCACCGGATCGTCCTGGGGAAGGGGAAACCCGAGGCGGAATCCTTCCTGTTGACGTACTCCACCGGCTCCGGAGCTGACGCCACCTTCGATGAATTGGCGATCTACGATTTCGGGGGCGCCGGCCTGGACGGAATCCCGCCGGCCTCTCTCGGCACCAAGGCCAGCCCGGGTGTCCTGGCCGCGAAACGATTCAAGGATGGGCGCTACTACAAGGAGTCGGTCTACCCGGCCTCGGGGGGGCTCCTGACGGCCCAGGGGCCGTTGCGGAATGCCGGCGAGTACTTCAGCCCGCCCATTTCCCTCGGTCCTTGCCGGATCAAGGCCCTCGCCTGGACCCAGATCGTGCCGCAGGAGCTCGGGGCCGGCAGGATCCTTCTGGAGCTGGCGGACGCCTCGGGAAACGACTACCTGAACGACGCCTCCGGCAAACCCGTCCGCAACGGCTTTCTCGATCCCGTCTCCTCCCGGGTGGATCGCAGGGTGGACACCCTCTTCAGGCTGCACGCCGTCTTCCTGCCGAACCTGGATCCCGCCGCCCTTCAGGACACGCCCATCCTGGACCCCCTGGCCCTGGATGACGTGACCGTGATGCACGAGCCCGTCACAGGACGCAGGATCATGGCCTGGGGCGGAACGGCCGAGTGAATGGGTATTGCCAAGCTTCCGCAGCAAGGCATACTGGATCCGGCATGCGACGCGCACTCCTCGGCCTGATCCTGCTCTCCTCCCTCCCCGTCTGGGCGGACGTCGTCACCCTGAAGGGGGACAGGATCATGAGGGGGACGGTGATCCGGGAGGATGCCCTCTCCGTGGTGCTGAAGACCGGCTCGGGGGCCTGCCTCACGATCCCCAGATCCGAAATCGTCTCCATCGCCAAAGGGCGGCCGGTGTCCGCATCCCCGCCTTTGGATGCTGCCTTCCCGCCGCCGCCCGGGAAGGATCGCGCGGCCGGGGGCAGCAGCCCCAGGATCGAACCTTCCACCTCCCTGGATCCCCGCGTGGCCGCATTGGCCGAAGCCCTGGAGGATCCCGATCCCGTTGTCCGCCGCAATGGCGCGAACGTCCTGGGGAACACGGCCTATCTCGAGCGGAGGGAGCAGGACTGGGCTCCCGCCGCCTGGGCTTCCGGGGCCGTGCCGCTGCTGCGGAAGGCCCTGATGGAGGATCCGGATGAGGACGTGCGTTATTACGCCGGAGTGGCCATCGGGCAGATCGGCCCCTCCGCGAAGGATGCCATCGGGGACCTCATCGGCCTCGTCGAACGCGCCACGGACAAGACCGCCAGCGCCGCGATGCGGGCGCTGGGGGGGATAGGACCGGATGCGAAGTCAGGCGTCCAGGCCCTGCTGGTGCGCCTGGGAGAGCCCGGGAGCTCGGACAGCTTCGCCGCCGCGGACGGGCTGGGCGGGATCGGCCCTTCCGCCGCGGAGGCCGTCCCCGACCTCATCGCTCACCTGGAGCACTGGCTGAGAAACCCCGAGGGGGGAGGCGCAGCGACCTTCGCCAGGGCCCTGGGCGGGATTGGCGCCGCGGCGGAAGACGCCGTGCCTCTCCTCCTGCCCCACGCCATTGCCGCGGAGGGGAATCTCCGCACCGGAATCCTGGAGGGCCTGGCCGGGATCGGCGGCAGCGGCATGCCCGCCGTCCTGAAGGCCCTCCAGTACCGGGGGCCCGCCCTGGGTCCTGCCAACAACCAGGATGCGATGTCCGTCAGATGGGATGCGGCCATCGCGCTGGGGAAGTCGAGGACCCGCGACCCCGAGGCCATCCAGGCGGTCCTCCGGACGATGCTCGACGACGAGGAGAGCGTCCTGGTCAGGCGGGAGGCGGTCTGGACGCTCCTGCACGCCGGCGCGTCGGCGGAACTCGGCAAGGTGAGGGATCACCTCTACGAGAGGAGCAAGAAGGAGGGGCTTTCCGTCGAGGAGACCCGGGTGCTGCGGGAGATCAACGTCAGGTCGCGTTGAGGCGTGGCAGGGGGCTCTCTGAGGTGGTAGGAGACCTGGGAGGGCTGGAAGGGCTGGGCGGCTGTGGGAGAGGTTGAAGGCGGGGTAATCAAGCCTCAACGTTGGCCTGCGTTGCCTTTTTGTAGCGTCGCCGCTCGCCCACACCAGCCATTGGATTCCTCCGTCCCGGGGCATTACGATGCCGCGATGTCCCGTCCCACGCCCGCCCTCCTCCTTCTCCTCCTGGGCTCCGCGTTCTCCTCAGAGCGCCTGGAGGGAGCCGGCTTCAGCGTCGAGGGCCGGGACCGCCACGTCTGCGAGTTCCTGAAGACCAAGGTCGAGGCCTCTGCGCAATGGAAGGCCTTTCTCGCAGGCAAGCGCGTGCGCCTCCACGTGCGCTCCCTGCGAACCGTCTCCCGGGGCGGCGACCTCGGGGGAGGCTCCTACTGGCCCGGCGCCGCCGTGTTGGACGTGACCTTCGTGGAGGAGGGCACGGGAAAGGTGCTCCTGCGCAGGACCGAGCGCGGCGCCACCCCCGCCATCATCATGGTCAAGGAGCGCGTCCCGCAGGGCGGCCCCGCAGAGCGCATCGCCGACTTGGAGCGCCGAGAGCGGCGCGGGAGCCCCGAGGCCCAGGAGGCGGCGCTGCGGGCCGCGGAGGAGGCCGCGATCGGGGAGATCCTCAGGGCGGATCCGGCCAAAGGGGAGGCCCTTCCGAAGCCGCCCGTGGAGGATCCGGCGCCAACCCCTCCTCCGGTGAAGGAGAGAAAGGGGAGAAAGGAGAAGCCGAAGCCGGCTCCTCCGTCCCCGAAGCCGGATCCCAAACCCGACCCGGCGCGTACCAAGGAGGCGGCCGGGCTGGTGAAGAAACTCTCCTCCCCGGACTCCACCGAGCGCGGGATCGCCGTGCGTGGCCTGGCCCAGCTCGGCCCCGACGCAAAGGACGCCCTGCCGGCCCTGCTCAAGCTCATCCAGGCGCCCCTCGCCGGCGTCCAGCGGGACAAGACGGACACAAAGGACCTGCGAGAGGATGTCCGCAAGAGGCTCGAGGAGTCCGAGAAGAAGAACCTGAAGGAGGCGGAGGAACACCTGCGCGGTCAGGCGGTGGAGGCGGTCGCGGGAATCGGCCCGGCTACCCGGCCTGCCGTCGAGATGCTCGTGAAGGTGCTTTGCGAGGCCCCGGATCCCTCCAGCCTTCGCACAGCCGCCGTCAAGGGGCTGTCGAGAGCGGATCCTGCACACGGGGCCGCCCTCGCGCCGGCGGTCCCGACCCTTCTCCAGGAGGTCCGGAAAGGCCGGACCCTTACGGACGAGGCACTGGCCGCGCTGGAGGCGGCCGGCCCCGCCGCCAAGGCCGCTGCGGCCGACGTCATCGCCCTGCTCGGTTCTTCGCGCGATGATCGGCAGGTGCAGGCGGCCCGTCGCGTCCTGTCCGCCATCGGTCCGGCTGCCGAGGGAGAGCTGATCAAGGGGTTGAAACACGAGAAGGACGGGATCCGTTCCGCCTCCGCAGAGGCCCTGGGCGGGGGAGGGGTGAAGGCCGCCGCCCCGGCGCTTGCCGAGGCCCTGAAGTCGGACCCGTCCCAGCAGGTCCGCATCGCGGCGATCGAGGCCCTCCTCAAGCTGAAGCCGACCCCGAAGGAAGTCCTGCCCGCGGTCCTGGGGGCCTTGCAGGATCCCGGCTTCCCGGTGATCCGCAACACCGCCATCCAGCTCCTGGAGGCCTGGGGGCCGGATGCCGCAGAGGCGGCCCTTCCCCTCGCCGAGTTCGCCCGGGCCACGAAGGACCAGGAGGAGAGGGAGCGCTGCCTGAAGGCCGTCGCGGGCATGGGCTCTGCGGCCGCTCCGGCCTGCGCGACCGTCCTGAAGGTCCTCGAGGACCAGCCCGCGGCCTACATGCGGCGATCGGTGGAGGAGACCCTGCTCACCGTGGGCGAAGGGGCCGTGCCGGCGCTGACGGACGGCCTCCGAAGCCCCCAGCCCTACGTGCGTGCATCGTCGGCCGAAACCCTCGGCAGGATAGGCCCACCTTCTCGAAACGCCGTCCCCGCCCTGATTGAGGCGATGAAGGACGCCGACCTGAACGGCGCCAGGCTCCCGGCCATCCAGGCATTCGGCGGGATAGGGCCCGGGGCGGAGGCGGCCATTCCCGCCCTCGTCGCCCTCTTCGATGACGACCGGGACAACAGCTTCCGGAACGCCGCCGTGGGCTCCCTCCTACGGATGGGGGGGAAGGCCATTCCTGCGTTGGAGGTCCTGCTGACGAGAAAAGACGAGTGGCTGGACTTCGGCGTCGGCTCCGAGCTGGGGAAGCTCGGCCCCGAGGCCAAGGCGGCCGTCCCCTTCCTCGTCAAAGGGGCCCGGCAGAAGGGCTGGAAGGCCCGCCTCCACGCGGCTTCGGCCCTGGGCCGGATCGGGGAAGAGATTCCCGTCGCGGCCGAGACCTTCGTGGATCTCTTTCCCGCCCAGGGCGACATGATGAAGTCCTTCCTCGCGGACAGGATCGCTGAACTGGGTCCCTGCGGGGCTGCCGCGGCGGGCATCCTCGTCACAGCACTGGGCGACGCCAACGGCCTGGTGCGGAACCCCTGCGCCAAGGCCTTGCCGAAGGTGGATCCCGAGGGCACGGTCGCCTTCCCCCTCCTCCAGTCCGCCCTCGCGAAGGGTCCTCCCCTGCACCGGGAGCTCGCTGCAGAGGTGATCGGGTCCTATGGGGCGAAGGCGGCCGGCGCCGCGGAGGCCCTCCGTGCCGCCCTGCGCGACGAGGACTACTATGTCGCCCTGGCCGCCGAGGAGGCCCTGAAGCGCGTCATGGGGCCCTGAGGCACTTGGAAGTTCATAGGAGAAGTGGCCCACGAGGTGAGGGCGATCCACGGAGCACTCGAACCACATAAACCCCTGCCAAAGAATGTGGTTGGGACGAGAAAATCGGTCAGAAGGTAGGATGGGGTCCGCTGGTGGATGGAATCCGGGACGAATTGAGCCGGCCGTCCACAACTGCGTTTATGGCCGGCAGGCTTTGGGCGAGGCTGAAGGCGGGATAATCTGACGCGATTGACATTGGCTCATCATGCATTAGGCTACGTTCATGCGCCCAATTCCCTGCATCCTGTTGCTTTCTGCTCTTCCCGTGACGGCCGTCCTTGCCGACCGCATCCATCTGAAATCCGGGGGGCAGGTTGAGGGAGAGGTGGTTCGGGAGACTCCTGAGGCCGTCACCGTGAAGGCCGCCGCAGGGACGATGGAGATCTCCCGCTCCCAGATCGAATCCATCGAGCGCAAGGGCTACGCCCCGCCGCCGTCCAGGAAGGAGGAGCCCGCTCCCGCGGCACCGGGCTCCCAGGACGCTTTCAAGGGGGAGATCCCCGATGTCCCGATCTCCGGAAGGATCCGGGGCAAGGACTGGACTGGAGTCGTGGCCGAGAAGGGCTCCTTCTGGAAGCCTGCGGGCAAAACCAACGGCGTCCGCATCTATCCTGAAAGGGAGAACGGGAGGTGGACCGCCGTACCCCACATCACCGTCTACGTCCCGATGGCCGTGGGCAAGTACACGCTCAGGGAGAAGGGGTGCACCGTCACCTATTTCACGCCGCCGGGGGAGAACGACGTCGGTGACGAGGGCCGGATCGAGGTGTATGAGATCAGCGATGACCGAATCAAGTTCGGCCTCGTCGCGAGATTCAGCGAGCAGTCGTATGTTTCCGGCCGGATGGAGGTCCCCCTGACCAAGGGCGACGTGGAGAACAAGGAGTCTTCTGGAAAACCCGAGGAGCAGAAGGCGAAGGCCTCCGACGGACAGAAGGGACTGGATACGGATAGGGAGCAGTACCTCCGGGAGAATATCGACCGGATCTCGAAGGCCGAGTTCCCGGAAAACTGGAAGAACGCCTGGGCGATCCTGGGTTTCAGGCATGAGGGGGCACGCACCTACGTGGAAGTCGAGCCTGCGCCGAAGGACGTAGGCTACGATCGATTCAAGTACCTCATGGATTTCTCTAGCTCGAAAGCGCCTGTCTGTGTCGCGGTCTACTGTTGGGATAAGGGGAGGTTCAGCCTGCTCTGCACCGTGCCAGGTTGGGAAAAGAAGGTCCCGCAGACCGTAGACTGACCCTCCGCCCACTCCGCGAAATCCTACTGCCACTTCGTTCCTTGTCCCGTAAGGGGTCCCCTGTTTCGAGCCTCAAGTATCGAACTCGGGTTGTGTGACGTAAGCACAGGTTAAGCCTCAGGTAGAGGCTCCCGGCGACCGTCCGGTTCCGGGGTTTTAGGAGTGGGGTCCCAAATCCGAAGTGATCTCCACCAAGCCCTAACCTGGGACGAGGAGATGGCAGAAGCGGAAGTCGAGCCACCGCATGTGGTTCTAGTCGACGACTACTTCCTGGTCTACAAGAATCGCCGGAGGGTCTTCGTCAGCGGCCAGGAGCCTCCAGGCCTACAGGGCGACCGGGGCATTCCCTGGAGGGCCTGGATACGCCACCAGAACCTGATGACCCGGGAGACCGCCTGGGACCGGGCTGAGCGCTACCGGCGGCTGATGGCCGAAGGCGGGCATTCCAGCGTCCGGGCCTTGGCCAGGACCTTGGGGGAAGACTTCTCCATGGTGACCAGGTGGATCAACCTTGAGCTCCCGGTGCTCCTCTTGGAAGCCCTCCGGAAGCATGCCGCCAACCCTAAGGTGAGGGCCTATTTCAGCGCCCGTCGCCTCCGCCAGATCGTCGCAAAGGGGCGTCCAGAAGACGCCGTCCGGATGGTCGAGAAGATCGCCGGACCCGCCCTCCCGAAATAAAAACAACTTCGCCGTCGTAGATCCGCCCGCGCCACTGCGCTCTCCCCCGGAAGGAGATAACCAGTGAAAGCGCCCCCCTGTCACATCGCCCAAAGAAGCTCCCGGACGGGCCGGGAGGTGAAGCCATGACCTCCGACTTCCTGATCCGGGAACCGGAAGAGAGCTACGCGGTGGAGCCGGGCAAGCAGGTCGCCGTGATCGGCCCTACCCGCTCGGCCATCGGGCTCATCGCCCACACCCACGAGTTCGGGGGCACGGAGCCGCCGAAGGTCCCGAAGCGCAAGAGCAGGTTCACGCTGGCGGTCGGCGGCCATGGCCCCATCAAGGTGGTGGGTGGCAAGCTGATCGTCGTGACCCTGCACTCCGAGCGCCAAGTCGCCAGGGCCACGGAGATCGCGGCCACGATTCCCCCGTCCAAGGGCGGACCCCCGAGCCGGAAGCAGCGGGTCTATCCACCCCGTCCGTTCATGGGGCCCGCGCTGATGAGATCCAAGGAAAAACTGCCCAGCTTCTGGGCCAACTCGATCAAGGGAGGGTGAGCACATGTCGCTGAAACTCGGAATGGACGGGAAGCTCTACAGGACCACGCTCGGCGGCGCCATCCCGGACCCGGAGGCCTGGACCCTTATGGGCAACGTGCGCGACGTCACCCTGAACATGGACACGGGCGAGGCCGACGTCACGACCCGGAGCAACAACGGCTGGAAGGCCAAGGTCGGCACCTACGTTTTCTTCGTGAAGACCAGCACGGCGTCCGTCGAGGTCTACATGTTCAAGGGCTACGTCAGCCACGCGGCCGGGCCCTACATCGTCAAGAACACGAGCGGCCGGCTCAGGTTCCAGTTCGCGGACGCGGACACCAACCTGACCTGGGACTCTGCCGCCGGCGTCCTGCCGGACAACACGGAAGCCGTGATCGTGGTCCGCTACCGCCGGGGGGCCGACGGCGTCAGCGCCCGGGTGAATGGGACGGAGGTGGTCCTCTCCCCGCTGGACACCTCGGGGCACCAGGAGATCATCGGGGGGCCCACCGCTACGACCTTCGCCCACCGGGACGACACGAACGGGAACATCCTGGCCAGCTGGAGCCTTTCCCCGCATGAGCAGGACGAGACGCTGGTCTACGACACCTGGCTGACCGACGCTGAATGCGCCCTGATCGAGAACGGAGGGGCCTTCCGGGACCTCTCCCCGGTCCCGGTCCTGGACTCGGTTGACGTCTCCGCGGCTTCCACCCTGGACGACGCCTTCGTGCAGGTGGTCACGGGGGAGGAGTTCGACCTGGAGCCCCCGGCCTTCCGCTACCCGGGCCTGGGCCTGACCCCCGTCTCCGTCACCATCAACGGCCCCACCCAGGCCACCCTGGTCTGGAACCTGAACGGTCAGACCCCTGGGCTTTACGATTTGGAGGCCTCCAACTCCAACGGGGACGCCACCCCTCTTGTTGGGGCCCTGGACTTGTTCACCGGCTATCGCCTCCGGGCTCCCTCCAGGATGGATTCCGGGCTGGAGGCCATGACCCTGACCTCCCCCAGCCGGCTTGACGCCATCCTGGGCTTCCGGGCCCTGATCCCGGCCCGCCTGGATGCCCACCTGGAGGGCATGACGGCCACCCGGGCCTCCCGGATGGACGCCCTGAACACCCTGGCGGCCCGGGTCCTCTCCCGGCTGACCTCCCGGATCGAGCTGACCGTCCTCACGCCCAGCCGCCTGGACGCCCTCCTGGCGGCCATGGCGGCCCGCCAGGGGGTGCGCTTGGACTCCCTGACCCTGAAGGGCTGGGACATCTGGGCCACGGACACCGCCACGGAGGAGGCCGTCCTCCTGGGCTTCATCGCCGGGGACGCGGACCCCAAGGAGCTGGCGGACATCGCGCTGGCCGACGGGGTCTACGAGATCGAGGCCAGGCCATCGGAGTGGTTCTGGCCGGGGGCCCGGAGCGCCCGGGTCGCCACCCTCATCACGGATCCCGACGGGGGCGGGGGGCCCATCACGGGCCTGCCGGTGATCCAGAACCTGCGCCGGGAGCTGGTGGCCTTCAAGAGCCGGATCCGCTGGGACGTAGTGAACGAGCAGAGCTCCGAGGCCTTCAAGTTCGGGCTGTGGTTCGGCCCGACGTCCCCGGTGGACACCTCCGGGTCCCCGGACGCCTTCGTGTCCTACCGAGCCGGGAAGGGGGCCTACGAGGTGACCCGGACCCAGGTGGCCACGGAATACGTCGCGGTGGCGGCCTTCACACCGGACCAGCTGGGGGAGGTCGCCGAGCTCCTGATGCCTTGGGACCTGGTGGCACCGGACTCCCCGGTCGCCCAGCATGGGGATCCTGCTGGCCCGTAACGAGTGCCATTACAGGGCGGCGGATTGCTCGGAATACGCTCGGATTATATATATAAAACATTGCCATATAAGGACTTGCTTCTGTTGCCAGGTAATGGGTTCATGTGTCCGTGGCCGCTGGGGAGTTCCCGGTGGCGAATAGGGAACGTAGGAAAAGGAGGGACCCATGCCGCGGGTATTCGACAACATCGAGCAGCGGCTACTCCCTGCCCTTACGGAAACGCTGGCCCTTTCGGAGCACGCAGACTTCTGCGTTGGCTACTTCAACCTGCGCGGGTGGCGTCATCTAGCCGGTTCCATCGACGCTTGGAGCGGTGGTCCAAAGGTATGCGGCGGCTTCAAGAGAGGCGGTAAAGGCAGAAATCCTCAAGGTGGTCGCGGGGCATCCCATGCTGAGGAAGGAAATCTACGAGGCTGTGGTCCCCAGTTTCTTCCTAAACTACCGCTCGAAAGACTACCGAGCCATGATTGATGAAATGGTCTTCAGTGAGAAGAGGCTGTTTGCCGATCCACAGATGACGAAACGCAAGGGCATGGCGTCGGAGCTCACTCCAAAGCAGGCTCAGATTCTCCGCTTCATCGGCGGAAAACTGCGTTCCGCCGGCTCCCCGCCTACCCTCCGGGAGATCGGTCAGCGCTTCGGCATATCCAGCACCGGGGCCGTCCAGAATCATCTGACGGCTCTCTTCAGGAAAGGGGTCCTCCGGAAGGTCCCAGGCATCCACCGGGGATTGAGACTGACTTCCCCGGTAGAAGGGGAAGAGAGCTCGGAAGGGGAAGGCAGCGCCGCTTGGCGCCTACCGAGCATCCAGGGCGTCCCCATCCTGGGCCAGGTCGTAGCCGGCCAGCCTCTCCTGGCCGAGGAGTGCCTGGAGGGCCACATCGACGTGGATCGGAGCCTCCTGCCCAAGGGGAGCGTCATCGACTTCCTGACACTCGTTGAGAAATTTGACCTGGCCGGCGTGAGCCTTGTCTCCCTCAAAGAGGAGATCAACACGGCCTCGGCCAGCGGTCGGGTCATGACCACGATCATGATCGCCCTGGCCCAGTTCGAGCGGGAACAGACTTCGGAGCGGACCAAGGAGAAGATGGCCTGGAGGGCTGGGAAGGGCCTTCCGATTGGGCCGCCTCCCCTGGGCTACCGGATGCACGAGAAGCGCTTCCAGGTGGTGCCCGAGGAGGCAGAGGCCGTGCGTTTTATCGAACAGGCTTACCTCAAGACCCGGAGCCTCAATCAGGTCGTCAAGATGGCTCACGAGCGCGGAATTCGCACACGCCGAGGGGGGACGCTGACCAAGGATTCAGTCAGCCACGTGCTGCACAACCCCCTCTACACCGGATGGATCTGCCTCCACGGACAACGCAGTAAGGGGCAGCACGAGCCTTTGAGAAATGAAGAGGTCCACCGTCGGATCGGGGAGATCCTGGAGCGCAACAACAATCGGAATGGCAACGGGATCTCCAAGGCCAAACAGTACGAATACCTCCTGCAGGGGCTGGTGGTTTGCGGCTATTGCAGGAGCAGAATGGTTCCCCGCACCAGCATGGGCAGAGGTGGAAACCCCTACCATTATTACATCTGTGGCCGTGCCGATAAGACGGCGGGGGTCGACTGCCGCCAGAATTTCCTCAACGCGGTGGAGGCGGATGAGCACGTCCTGGGCTACGCGAAGGATCTGGCATGGCGGGAGGATCTCGTTCAGAAGCTCTGCCGAGAGAGGGACGTTGATGCCGCCAAGGTCCTCTCCGGTATCCGGAGCGACAGGGAACGGGTGAAGGCGGGCCTGGCCGAGAACCGCCGGCAGGCAACCAACCTGGTGAAGCTGATGGCCCGGATGGGAGATGCTCCCGGGGAAGCCCTGATCACGCAGTGCCAGGAACTGGATCGGGCGGGTAAGGAGCTGGAAGCCTCCCTGGAACGCCTGAGCGGGGAGATCACCAAACTGGAGTCCACGGAGATCCGGGCGGACCGGGCTGGCCGGACGGTCCGCTACCTCTCCGGGATCCTGAGGCATGAGAAGGCGACGGCCACCCACCTCAGGGACATCCTGCCGAAATTCGTCGACTACGTGGTCTGGAGGCGGAATTCGACCACCCGGAAGGGACGGTTTGAGGTGGCCTTCTTCGAGCGCCCATTTAGGGCTGACAGGGGCAGGTTGCTTCGGGAGGTAGTCCAGGACCTGGGAGGGCCCGGAGGGGCCGCCGGGGGCGATCCTAGGGGCAACGGGAAGACCCCCAGGGGCGGCTATCCCCTTATGGGGTGTGGACCTACCGGCCCTGGGTTAACAGCCGGGTATGGAATGGGGTGCATTGCTGGACGACTACCGTTCAGCTGTGAGGAGTGTCCCCTGGCGAGATGACCTAGTCAAGCTGCTGGCGGCGGTATAGGTGAAGCATGACTCCTGCCGCTCACAATTCCCAGTATCCCCAGAACCCTCGCCAGATGCCCCCAGGCCGCTCCGCAGGGCCGATCTGATGCCCAGGCCCAGGAAGTATCCGTTCGACGCTCTGGGGCCCGGGGAAGGCCTTACGCTGCCCTGGCCGGAGACCCTGCCCAGGAGCCGTGAGAACCGCCGCTACCGTCGGCGAGCCTTGGCGGCCCTTCGTCAGGAGCAGCGACTCTATGGGAAGCAATTCGACCGGCGGGACGAGTTCTACGGCCTACTTGTGACCAGGGTGGCCTGATGCCTGGCCGTGCCGTCCGGGTCCGGGAGCAGAAGGCACGGGCCGAGGCGGTGTTGTCCGAGCCCGACGTCCTGGATGCGATGTGCGCCTACGTGGCGGATGGAGGGAGCCTGATCGACCTCTGTCAGGAGTGGGAGATCCGCCACTCCGACGCGGTGGCCTGGCTCTACGCCCAGCCCGCCCGGAAGGCGGCCTACGAGTTCGCCGTGAAGGCCCGGGGAGAGTGGATGGTGGAGCGCCTGCTCTCGGAGCTACGCGCGATCGCGTTCTCTGACCTGCGGCAGGCGTTCGGCCCGGACGGGGCGCTCCTGCCCCCAGGGCAGTGGCCCGAGGGGCTGGCCAGGGCCATCAGTGCTGTGGAGCAGGGGGAAGCGGCGAAGATCAAGGTGTGGGATAAGCCCGGCGCCATCAAGATGCTGGGGTCCACGATGCGGATGTTCCTGGATCAGAGGGAGCAGACCCCGTTGGAGGAGACGCTCGAAGCGCTGGTGTTGCGGTCCATGGAGCCGAGGGCGATTGATGTAACCCCAGTGCTGGCGTTGCCTGCCGCGAGCGAAGCGCAAGGGGTTACGTCGGCGCCCGATGCGGTCGAGCCTGCCACGATCGAGGGCCCCCCACCCCAACCCCGGGGTTTCGGATCGTCATCGCCCTGATACCTGCCCAGATTCCTGTAAACTTTCACGAGACAATTATTTTTATGAACCCCGACCGTGTCGAGCACGACGGCGGAAGGATGCCGAAGGAACTGCTGATGACATCATATCAAATGCATGCAGGAGATGCGTCAGAAGGCTTGGAGTCCTGTCCACCAATACTCAACGGTGACGTTTACGACAGACCGTGAACATGGTTGCCCTATGAGAATGCTCTGATAAGCTGATCCATATGCAGGGCTTTAGCACATTCCCAGGACGCACGCCGACAGCTGGCCGTAGTTACGCTTTCGTTCTGACCCCTATGGAACTCACGTGCCAACCAGGAGTCGAGATCGCTCCAGGGCATGTTCTTGTCAAAGCCCAGGATGCTCAAATCCTAGAGATCAAAGGGCTCCTCAACGAGTACTGGACGCATTCGTTCAGGTCGCCTCCCTACGACCACATCTACCACGCTGTTCCGGCAGAGGCTGGCAGCATTCGATATGAACCAGAAATGCTTCCAAAGGAGCGGTGGATGTACTGGGTGGTGGAATTCGACAGCCCCAAAGACATTCATCGTCTTGAATCAGCATGTGCACTCATTCCAAATGACATCGAGCTTGGCTTTCAGGTCCATAAACACTCTTCGTTTGCCGTGTCTTCTCACCCCGGCATCATGCAAGCTTTCTGCCAGAACATCGACTACGACCGCAACCCACCGAAACAGCTTTCAATGGAAGACCTCGGAGAGATCAGACGCAATTTCGACGACATCATGAATTTGCCCGGGACATTCCCACACATCCGCCGAGCCTTGGACCAATTCGGCGAACTGCGAATGACCTGCCCCCATTGTTTGGTCCACGGCTTTAGTTGAAGCCATGGCCTGAATCCCCACCGGGAGGGGTATACCCCTCCCGGTGGGCGGCCGCCCCT